>ERZ890510.19-NODE-19-length-129560-cov-7.982981_pt1 | contig 129560 bp, 125 predicted proteins | sample MGYA00521265_ERZ890510 | MGnify/ENA primary metagenome ERZ890510 (study PRJEB32303, sample SAMEA104408624) | aquatic metagenome | biome: Brackish water; feature: Chemocline; material: water | place: Baltic Sea | collected 2014-10-26T21:54:00 | depth 110 m ... | reverse complement strand
GACCCGGTGCGGGTGGCCTACCGCGGTCATTTTGGGCTGCGGGAACTCAGGACGATCGAGCGGATAGTTGAGAACAACCGATACGCGCTCTTGGAGCAGTGGTATGAATCTTTCTGAGTATGACCCGATGATCGCCGCGCGCGCCGTGAGCTTCCTAGATGGCCGGATGACGGTGGAACTAGCGGACGGCCGCGCCGTTAGCGTGCCCATTGAGTGGTACCCGCGTCTTGAACGCGCCACATCAGGGCAGCGCGCGAATTGGCGCTTGATCGGCGAGGGGTCGGGGATTCATTGGCCTGATCTCGATGAGGACGTGAGCATCATCGGGCTGATCGAAGGACGGCGCTCCGTGGAGGCTGAGCGGGCGAGGCCGTAGCCGGGGGTTCAGTCAGTGCGACCCAGCATCCCCTCCGCCGCCCGAAGCCGCTCGCTCACCAACTGAACCGTACTCACCGTAGGCGCAGCATCGCTCCCCTGCAGGATCCCATACAGGCTCTGGAGCTCCCCCACCAGCCGCTGAAACTCGGTCGTCGCGACCGCTTCGCGCTGGTCCAGGACCCGCTTGATCCGCATCGACAGCTCGAACTGCTGGCGTAGGCCCGCCTCCGGGGTCTGCACGCGCGGGTCCATCGTCACGGTGAGGCTCTGCGTCTGGCTGCTGCCATTCACGGTCAGTCTTACCGTGTAGTTGCCGGGCATAGCGATCGGGCCCCGAGGCTCGGCAGGCGTATATCCCGCGATCGCGGAGATCGGGTAACCCTGACGGACTCCGTTGAGGTCACCGTAGTGGAGGTCCCACACGAATCGATGCATGCCGGCGGCGGCTGACACGGTTTCGGCAGGGCGTACCCAGAGTGGCGGGACCTGCTGGCCCTCCAGCATGGGTGCCGGGACATCTGTAGAAGAGAAGCGCCGAACCAAGGCGCCCGATGCGTCTAGCACCTCGAGGGTCACAGGGCCGCGCGCCGCCTCAGCAAGCGAATAGTAGAGAATCGCCCCCTCTGGAGGGTTCTGACCCGCGGGTTCATCGGCCGGGAGTGGGGTGTCGGTCCACCGGTTCCAGCGGAAGCGCCAAGCATCCCCCGGAGCATAGAGCGTGGCGGACGCTGCGCTCGTCGACGCGTCCATCTGACGCAATGGTGAGATGTCGTCGAGGATCCAGAAGCCCCGCCCGTGCGTGCCCACAATCAGGTCGTTGTCCTTGATGACCAGGTCGCGGATCGACGTCGCGGGCAGGTTGTTCCGCAGCGTTTGCCAATGCGCTCCGTCATCGATCGAGAAGTAGACGGTCTGCTCAGTCCCAGCGAAGAGCAGGCCCTTCCGGACGGGATCTTCTTTGATGGTGTTGGTCGCGCCGCCCCCCGGGATCCCGTTCACGATTTCCGTCCAGCTGCGGCCACCGTCGTGTGTGACGTAGAGGTGTGGATTTAGGTCGTCGAGCCGGATCGTGTTGATGGCGGCGTATGCGGTGAGCGTGTCGGTGTGCGACGCGTCCATGATCGAGACCTTGCTCCACGGTTTGCTGCGGATCTGCTGCGGTGTGACGTCCGTCCAGGTCGCACCCCCGTCGCGGGTGACATGGATCAGCCCGTCGTCGGTGCCCACCCAGATCCAGTCGGTCTTCACATGGCTCGGCGCGATGGTGTAGATGACCCCGGGGTGGTGGCGCAGGGCATTCGGCGTGTTCGAATAGACCCCGACGCTCGGAGGCACGATCGAGTCCGTGCGGGTCAGGTCCGGCGAGATCTGGGTCCAGGCCTGTGCGCCGTCCAGCGTCTGCCACAGCGTGTTGGACGCGAAGTAGAGGCGGCGGGGGTCGGTCGGGGCGAAGAGGATGGGGGCGGTGCGAACCGTGAAGTAGCCATCGCCACGGAGGGGTTTCGGTCCTACCTGCTGCCGGTCTCCCGTGCGCCGGTCATAACGGGTGACTTTGCCGCCGTACACGATGTCCGGATCAAGCGGGTCAGACGCGACGTACCCGTATTCCTCCACGCCCACCGGGTGCCAGTCGCCGAAGGTCAGCTGACCGTCGTCGCCCCGACTCGACACACATGCCGAGCCGCTCTCTTGCTGGCCGCCGCATACGCGGTAAGGGAAAGCGTTGTCGGCGCTCACGTGATAGAACTGGGCGGTGGGCTGGTTGTACCACGAGCTGAACGTCTCGCCCCCGTTCACGGTGATCACGACGCCCTGGTCCGCGGCGATCGCGATGACGCGCGGGTTGGTCGGGTCGATCCAGATACGCTGGTAATCGTCCCCGCCGGGCGCGCCTCGGAATGCCTCGAAGGTGGTGCCCCCGTCGCTGGACTTCCACGTGACGACGTTGGCCGAGTACAGCACATCTGGATCGGTCGGATCGACCTTCACCTCGTTGAAGTCACCGTCGCGGCCCCACACGCGCGGATCCGTATGGACGCGCCGGAACGATTCGCCCGCGTCGGCGCTGCGATACACACCCCCGCGCTCGTTGGGTGAGCCCACAATGGCATAAATGCGGTTCGGGTCGCTGGGCGCGATGCCTATGCCGATGCGCCCGACCCCTTCCGCGCCGGTCGGAATCCCGGAGCCGATCTGCCGCCATGTCGTACCGCCATCCGTCGACTTGAAGAGGCCGCTTCCTTCGCCAGAGAACACGGCGTTTTCCCACGGACCGTGCTGCGATTCCCAGAGATCGGCGTATACGATGTCCGGGTTCATGGGGTCGAGCGTGACGTCGGCTGCACCGACCGTCGGTCCGTGATAGAGGACCTTCTCCATGGTGCGGCCGCCGTCCGTGGATCGGAACACACCGCGCTCCTCGTTCGGGCCGTAGGGGTGCCCGAGCACCGCGACGAAGATCCGATTCGGATCTCTAGGATCGATCTGGATCTGGGGGATCTGCTGCGCGTCTCGGAGCCCGAGATGCGTCCAGGTCGCGCCTGCATCATCGCTTCTGTACAGCCCGTCGCCGGTGGTCAGGTCAGGGCGCTGCATCCCTTCGCCGCTACCTGCGTAGATGATGTTCGGGTCGGAAGGGGACACCGCCAATGCGCCGATTTCGTCATTCGATCGCCCCCCTCGCCCAAGCAAGCTCCGTCATCGCACACCATGAACCGGAGGAGATTATGGTCATTAGCCACGCTTCGACCTTGACCCGATTTTTTGTCAGGCATACGATATGACATCAAATGATGCCGATAATGATGCGTCTACCTTGGAGTTCTGCATGCGGACCACGGTGAATCTGGACGATGACTTGCTTGCCAGGGCTCATGAGGTCACTGGAATTTTGGAGCGAACCGCACTGATCCGAGAGGCCCTGACCGCGCTGGTTCAGCGTGAAGCCGCATTGAGATTGGCTCGGCTAGGCGGGACGGAACCGGAGCTAGAGTACATCGCTAGGCGGCGGTCCGAACCCAGTTGATTCACCTAAAGCCCGTGCTGTTCGACACATCGTGGTGGATCGATCACCTGCGTTCCGAAGACGAAGCGCTCGCGCGCGCGCTCAAACGCGGGCTGGTCCATATGCATCCGTTCGTGGTCGGGGAGATCGCATGCGGACGCGTCGGCAATCGACCGGTGGTGCTCGAGTCCTTGCAGGAACTACCGGCCGCTCCAGTCGCCTCGCCGGCAGAAGTGCTCCACCTCATCGAGTCCGAGCAGCTCATGGGGAAGGGGATCGGCTACGTGGACGCACACCTTCTGGCGTCCGCCGCGCTCGGCAACGTCAGGCTGTGGACCCGCGACCGGCGTCTCCGCTCGGTCGCTGAGGAGATGGGGCTCGCCTAAGCGGTACCGGCTCAGGCCGCCCCGCTAAGCCCCCCCTAAAACGGCAGCCCGTCGTCCTCGTCGTCCGTGTCAGGCGGCTCCGGGAAAGGCTCGCCAGAACGGACCGGCGGGGCGTTGCCCCCTGCACCACCATCTGACCCCTCGCGCTCGACCTTCCACGCTTTGACATCGGTGTACCAGCGGCTGTTGTACTCGCGGCTCTGGATGTCGATGGAGGCGACGATGCGCTCCTCGGGCGTGATCGCAAACTGATCGATGTTCTCACCCCACATCACGATGCAGATCTGCTTTGGATAATTGCCGTCGGTCTCAAGGATGAACTCCTGCTTGCGCCAGGTGCCGTTCTTCCCTTCTCCAGACTGCTCCTCGAGCAACTGCTTTACGGTCCCAGTGATCTTCAGTTCCATGATATCTGCGTGTTTTGGTGGGCAGGACTGTCGAACGGTCACAAGGTAGGTAGATGGACCGCGGTGGGGGAGGGCCAGGGTGTCTTTTTGAAGCGTAGACCTGCCCGACTGGACGTCTCGCTACAATCGTGGGATCACCATGTCGACGCCCCCCGCAGCCTCCACCCTGAACTTCTGGCCTTCCAGGCTGCCCAAGGCTTGTCGACAGACATGGAGAATGTGCTAGCCGGTCACCGCGAGGTCGAGCGGATTCTCGATGAAAGGCCGGCGACCGGGGTGTTCCGCTTGGTCACGGACTGAGGCTCGGTGGTCTAGGGCGGGGCCTGGCTCAGTCGGCGTATGGCCCAGTATCTCCCCGCCCATGAGCGAAAACTCCCTGTTCCAGCGCATCAAGAAAGCCCGCATCGTGCAGGTCCTGTTCGTCTACCTGGGCGCCTCGTGGGCTGTCCTTCAGGTCGCGGACCTGCTGCAGCAGGGATTAGACCTGCCGGGCTGGGTGATTCCGGTTTCGGTGATCCTGCTTGGAGAATTCTATTCGCACGGCGGTGACAGGGTCTTCGGGACCACGGAGGACGTGTACAGAGCCTTTATGGCGGCGGTGGGACTGGATCCGACGTTTGCCCCGGCATACATCCACCTGATGGAGGATGGCCACCCGGGCCTCACGGAACGCTGTGGTGAGGTCCGTGGCGCTCGTGGCATCCGCCAAATACCCGAGGCCTTTGGTGTGCGACTCGCCCATGCGCGACAGGCCGCGCCCGAGGTTCTCGCTCACCACCCTGGCCGCCATTTCGTCCGTGCCGGTGGCAAGGACGGCGAGCGATCCCAGACCCACGGCCGCAGCCCGCTTGTACTGCGTCGGGTCCTGCTTATCGGGGGTGTCTTCCGAGGAGTGGTACAACATGTCCGGCCACGTGATGAACATCACGGCTGGGATGCCGTGCTGCATGTACGTCACGTGAACGCTTGAGCCGAAGTGCTGGTCGATCTTGATGTAGAAGGCGTCCTTGCTGCCTCGTGGCGACTCGACCGGCTGGGTGGGTGCGTATCCGTTCAAGCTCCGGCGGAAACGGACGCGCTCCCGCGAGATATCCGCAACGTACTCCATTGCCGGCCGAATACGCTGATAAGGAACGAGTTCCATGAGGTGGTGCATCGCCCGCTCGCCGGACACTTCATTGATGACCGCGGTCATCTCCTCCTGGGTGAGAAGGATCCGGTCTTCCGTTTCTTGCGCTGCGACAAAGGTCGGAGTCGACAGAACCAAGAGGGCTAGTGCGAGCGTATGCGTCTTCATTTGAGAGCCAGCGAAAGAGACGTGGTGCCCACTGTTCGGCTGGCGAACATAGCTATGAAAATTAGCGGGATTGGGCGGTCTCCGCAGCCCGGGATCGGGTGGTGAGGAGCCGTGGATCGGTCGATGTCCAGCCGTGGGCGGTCGGTGTGAGTGAAGCCCCCTTCTGCCGGGATGTCCCTCTTCTGCCGACGTCTTGCGGCAGTCTCCAACTTGCCGAGGGTTCGGTAGGATCAAATCCAACCCGGAGGGACTTTGGGACGCGCAGATCCAGGCCGCCATTAACAAACAGGTCGGCCTTGAGTTGTATTCGGCTTACACATGTTTGGCCATGTCCGCGCATCTTGCGGAGCAGAATTTTGAGGGTTTTGCGCACTGGATGAGGCTTCAGGCTCAAGAAGAACTGGCTCATGCCATGCGCTTTCACGACTATGTGGTTGAGCGGGGAGGACACGTTCAGCTTCCGGCGATCGATGCGCCTCCGGCGGATTTCGGCTCGCCGCTGGACGTGTTCGAGAGCGCGTTGGCGCAGGAGAAGCACGTCACGGCCGAGATCCACGCCATCTACGGTATGGCCCGGGACAAGAAGGACTACGCCACGGAATTGCATCTCCAGTGGTTTGTGACGGAGCAGGTCGAGGAAGAGAACGCGGCCGGGCTCGCTGTCGAGCAATTGAAGCGGGCCGGGAGCGACACATCCGTTCTTCTCATGCTGGACCACCAGTTTGGGGGACGGGCTGGAGAGTGACTTCGAAGGAACTGGCAGGTTCGGAAGTGGGCGCTGGGCCTAGACGGTCAGCTGGGGGGCGTGCCCGAGGTCTCATTGCCACGGACCGAGAGTTGGCGGTACCGTACACGTACCCCCTAGAAAATAAGGAATAGATGGCGGCTTCTTCCGGTGGGATAGAATCCGACCGTATTCAAGCGCTCCACGATCTCAATGTCCTCGACTCTCCGCCCGAGGAACGCTTCGATCGCTTGACTCGGCTCGCGCGCGCACTGTTCGACGTGCCCATCGCGTTGGTGAGTTTGGTGGATTCGAACCGCCAATGGTTCAAATCGAACGACGGCCTTGAATCACGAGAGACGTCGCGTGAGTGGTCCTTTTGCTCGCATGCCATTGCCAAGGGGGAGATGTTAGTTGTCCGTGACGCGCTCAACGATGTGCGTTTTCGGGACAACCCGCTGGTGCTCGAAGACCCGTCTATAAGGTTCTACGCGGGACAGCCGATTGTGGCGCCAGGCGGTGCACACATTGGAACGCTGTGCATTATCGATCGCGAACCCCGTGATCTGAGCCAGGATGAGCAGGAACTCCTTGCGGACATGGCGAACTTGGTGGAGCGGGAGTTCGCCACGCTGCGTTTGGCGATGATCGACGAGTTGACGGGCATCTCGAACCGACGCGGGTTCAAGATGTTGGCGCGCCAGGCGTTGGGAATGTGCAGGCGCACCAAGCGGCCCGCGACGTTGCTCGTGTTTGACTTAGACGGCTTCAAGGCGATCAACGACACCCTCGGGCACGCGCAAGGGGATGCTACGCTGGTCAGCTTCTCAACCGAAATGTTGGCCCACTTCCGAGACTCCGATGTGGTGGCCCGGTTGGGGGGCGACGAGTTTTGTGTGCTCCTCAGCGGCGCCTCCGCAGGACAGGTGTCCGGCACGCTTGAGAAGCTGGCGACGCGGTTCGCGACGAGGAATGAGGGCAGGGACCCCGGGGCGCATGTGCGCTACAGTGTTGGGTCGGCGGACTACGATCCCGAGCGGCACGAATCGGTCACCGATCTTGTTCAGGACGCCGACGACATGATGTACGTGGACAAACGCAGAAAACGCTGAGGCGAGCCAGGACGCTGATGGGCAGAAAGAAGAAGCGCCGGGGACAGGTCACCCCCGTGGAGCCGCCGACACTCTCGGGCATCGCGCTACTCCTCAGTCAGATGCCGGCCGCCAAGCTCGACCTCCACGGTCTCACCGCCCATCAAGCGGAACTCCGGGTGCAGAACTTTCTCATGACCCAGATGCGCGTTTCTTGTGGGCAGGTCGTGCACATCATCACGGGTAAGGGCACACGCTCTGCAGGGGCGGCCGTGCTGCCCGGTGTCGTGCGGCGGCTGCTTAGTGACGAGCTCGCCATGTATGTCGATGAGCTCGCTGGGCTGCCCGGTGGGGGTGGCTTCGTTGTGAGGGTCGCGGAGCCCTAGGACCAAACCTCTCCGAAAAGCCTGACCCAATTTGCGCCGATCACTTTTTCGATCACACGGTCGGGATGCCCGCGCCCCGAGAGCGCTGCAGCGATCATGTCCATGCGTCGGTGCGAATTCAGTTCGGGAACTGTGAAGAGCACCTCCGGATCCTCCGCCGGCGCGGCGATCCCATTCGCGATGCGTCCGGCCACGAACTCCCGGTGCTTCGACCAGTACTCGTCCGACCCATCAATCGGCGTGATCGACAGGTCGCTGCCGATACCCACGTGGTCCTCGCCGCACACGTTGAGCGCGTGCTCGATGTGGGCCACGACGTCCGCTGCGGTGGGGACGCGGCCCGGCGTCAGGAACGGCATGAGGTAGATCCCGACCACGCCGCCACCGTCTGCCATGGCGCGAAGATCTTCGTCGTCCTTCGAGCGAGGATGGGGCTCAACCGCATTGCACCCGGTGTGTGTGATGCCGACCGGGGCACGCGACGCGGCGATAGCCTCTGCCGTGGTTCGCTTGCCGCAGTGGGAGAGGTCGACGATGGAGCCCAAGTCGTTCAGGCGCTCGACGACCTGATGGCCGTAGGCGCTGAGGCCCGCGTTGCCCGGCTCCAGACACCCGTCGCCCACGAGGTTGCGAACGTTGTAGGTGAGCTGGACCACACGCACGCCCATCTCGTGGAAGACCTCAACGGCTGACACGTCACCTTCGTACGGTGTCGTGTCCTGGAATCCCAAGACGATGCCGACACGACCCGAGGCCTTGGCCTCGTGGAGTTGCTGGACCGTGCGCACCATCTGGAACACGTCGGGCCAGCGCTCGACGTTGGAGAACCAGGGGGACATTCGGGCTAGGGTGGCCTTGGCGCCTCCGGAGCTGACGGTCACGTTCATCGCGGTCATACCAGAGGTGCGTGCGTTCGCGACCATGCCCGCGTCGAGCGGCGGATTCTCCGGGTAGTTGAAGTAGCCAGGGCTGCCGAGGAAGTCGATGACGATGGCGTCGTCGTAGCCGGGCCAAACGGGCGCGGTCTGCCTCTGACGGGCGGGCGCTATTTGCGCCGCCGAGAGGCCGGTGGCTGCGAGGGCCGGGGTGACGGCAACGGCTGCAGCGGCGCGAAGAAAATCGCGGCGGCGAACGGACATCGTGAAGGCTCCTTCCATGGGTACCAAACTAAGGATAGGGCGGGGATGAACTCGGCGCTACCTCATCAAAGCCGGGTCACTCGGGGTCTGCTAGGATCTCGCCGTCAGCCCCGGCATGGGTGGGTGAACACGCGGCGAACCTCCCTTGCATAAGACAGTCCCGGGGCGCATGCTGACCTACCCCCCAGATGCGGTCAACCGCACCTCAGAATCACCCCGGAAAGGACCGGAAGATTTTCAAGGAATTCAAAGAGTTCGCCGTGAAGGGCAACATGCTCGACATGGCGGTCGGGATCATCATCGGGGCCGCGTTCGGTACCATCGTGCAGTCTCTGGTCAAGGACGTGATCATGCCTCCCGTGGGCATGATGCTGGGAGGCGTCGACTTCACGGACATGTTCATCACGCTGTCCGAGGGCGCTACCGCCGGGCCCTACGCGACTCTCGACGCGGCTCAGGAAGCCGGCGCGGTGACGATCAACTACGGGATCTTTGGGAACGCACTCATCTCCTTCTTGATTGTCTCTTTTACCGTGTTCTTGCTCGTGCGCAGCTTCAACAAAATGAAGCGTGCGGAAGAAGCGGCGCCGCCTGCGGCCGCGCCCGGGCCGTCGAACGAGGAGAAGCTGCTCACTGAAATCCGGGATCTCCTGAGCGCGAAAGCCTAGGACTCAGCGGGCGGACAGGTCGGAGTTTGAAGCAACCCTCATTGGGAAAAATCGCATGGTGACGTTCAACCTGAATGGACAGACCGTTGAGGTCGACGTCGCCGACGACACCCCGCTCCTCTGGGTGCTGCGTGATACGCTTCATCTCACAGGCACCAAGTTCGGGTGTGGGCTGGGGCTGTGCGGGGCGTGCACCGTGCATGTCGATGGCCTGGCCCAGCCCGCCTGTCAGATTCCCGTGAGCACCGCGGATGGGACTGTGATCACCACGATTGAGGGACTCTCCTCAGACGGATCCAGCAACGTTCAGGCCGCGTGGGTCGCCGAGCAGGTGCCGCAGTGTGGATACTGTCAGTCCGGCCAGATCATGGCCGCCGCGGCCCTGCTGGCCTCAAACGCCGATCCCTCCGATGCGGCGATCGACGTGGCGATGTCGGGCAACATCTGTCGGTGCGGGACCTACGCCTCCATCAAACGGGCGATCCATCGGGCGGCGGCAATGAACGCGGGCGTGATATCGACCGATGGCAGCGCCGGGCGTGACCGATGAGCGAGCCTGCTAAGTCGAGGCTCTCACGGCGTACGTTCGTAAAGATCACGGGTCTCGCCGGTACGGGCCTGGTTTTGGGCGTCGGCTACAAGGTCGTGTCCGGGCCTGGGGCGCCACCCTCCGACGCGGCGTTCGCCCCGAACCCGTTCCTGCGGATCGACACAGATGGTTCCATCACCGTGATCGTCGGCAAGGCGGAAATGGGGCAGGGGATCGCGACTTCCTTGCCGATGCTCGTCGCTGAAGAACTTGAGGTGCCCTTCGAGCGAGTTGCGTTCGAGTTCGCGCCCGCCCACCCAGCCTACGGTGTGGCCATGGGCATGCAGGTGACCGGCGGCAGCACGAGCACCGTAGAAACATGGGAGTCGATGCGCGAAGCAGGCGCGACCGCACGTGAGATGCTTCGAGTGGCGGCAGCCGCAGAATGGGGTGTCACCGCCCAGGAGGTTGTCATGCGTGACGCTCAGGCGCACCACCCGGACGGCGCCACGCTCGACTATGGGGCGCTCGCCGCCGCGGCGGCTGCGGTGGCGGTGCCCAAAGATGTGCCGCTGAAGGACGCGTCTCAGTTCCGCATCATTGGCTTGCCGCAGAACCGTTTGGATGTGCCTCAGAAGACGACCGGAGCGGCAGTGTTCGGACTGGATGCCGGTCCACCGGATGCGCGCATCGCCGTGATCGCCCGCAGCCCCGTGTTCGGAGGGCGGCTGCGTTCCTTCGATCCGGCCGCCGCCCTCGCCGTGCCCGGTGTGCACTCGGTCGTGGAACTCAGTAACGGAGTGGCCGTGGTCGCAGATGGTTATTGGCCGGCCCAAAAAGGGCGTAGCGCGCTTGTCATCGATTGGGACGAGGGTGTGGCGAGCACCCTGAATGACGCTGAGGTCACGCGTCGTTTTGCGGAGGCCATCCGCGAGGGTGGCGGTGTGGCTGGGGAGCACGGCGACGTGGACGCAGCGTCGGTGAGTGCGGGCGAGGCGATCACCGCCACGTACGCACTACCCTATTTGGCCCACGCGACCATGGAGCCGATGAACTGCACGGCGCTGGTCGAGGACGGCCGTTGCACGGTTTGGGTCGGGACCCAGTTCCAGAACGGACCCTCAGCACTTGGTGGTGGCGCTCGGCAGGTAGCTGCGAAGGCCGCCGGGGTCGACGCGGATGACACGGTTGTGCACTCGACCTTCCTCGGCGGCGGCTTCGGGCGTCGAGCCGAGAAGGACTTCGTCCAGGAGGCTGCAGAGCTTGCTGGCCTGCTGGATGGCCCGGTGAAGGTCATTTGGTCGCGGGAAGACGACATGCAGCATGACTTCTACCGTCCCGCGTCGCTCCACGAGTTGTCGGCGGTTCTCGATGATGCCGGCATGCCCGCGGTGTGGCGTCACGACATGGCCGGTCAATCGATTCTGACTCGGTTGCTACCGGGATGGATCCCGGGTTTTGTCCGGGACCGTACCGTCATGAAGAACGGCGTGGATCCGACGTCGGCCGAAGGTGCTTCGAATCAGCCTTATCACGTGCCGCACTTCCGTATGACCGCCGCGATGGTCGACTTGCCGATTCCGGTCGGATTCTGGCGATCGGTTGGGCATTCGTCCACGGCGTTCGTCGTCGAATCCTTCATCGACGAATTGGCGGACGCCGCCGGGAGGGATCCATACACGTACCGTCGTGAGTTGCTCGGCGATCATCCGAGGCATTTGGCGGTCTTAAACGCAGTAGCCGAAGCAGCCGCCTGGGGCAGCGACGTCCCGGAAGGGCGGGCGCGTGGCATCGCAGTGGCCGAGTCGTTCGGCTCGTACGTCGCGCAGGTCGCTGAGGTCTCCGTGGAGGACGGTCGGCCTCGCATTCATAAGGTTTGGTGTGCGATCGACTGCGGTGTCGTGGTGAACCCCGCGATCGTGCGGGCTCAAATGGAGAGCGGCATCATTTTTGGTCTGACTGCTGCCCTATATGGCAGGGTGAACATCGAGGCAGGTCGTGCGGTGCAGAGCAACTTCCATGACTACCAGATGTTGCGCATGAACGAGGCCCCGGATATCCACGTGGTTCTCGCGCCCAGTGGGGATGGTCCGGGTGGGGCCGGGGAGCCGGGTGTGCCGCCGATCGCGCCCGCGGTCACCAACGCGTTGTTCGCGCTGACCGGCGAGCGGATCAGGACGTTGCCGATCGCGCTGGGCTGATCGCGAGGGAGGCCGCTGGGAGTTGAAGTAGAGCGAGGGCCCTCAAAGTGCGGCGGTGGTTCGTGCATGGGCGGAGCTGGGCACCCTTGCCCGCCACTAGCCGCCTCGACATGGTTGCCAAGTCACGTTCCCGCTCGACTCGAGACAACCATGCGCTCCCGGATCATCGCTCTCGCCTTCGCCGCCTGCGCCGCCTCCTTTGGCGGCTCGGCAGCCGCTCAGACCACGGTCGCCGAGGCCATCTCAGCCCTCCCGCTCCGCGAGGTCGGCCCCGCCGTTGCCGGGGGTCGAATTGCCGACATCAAGGTCGACCCGACCAACAAGTCCGTCTGGTACCTGGGTGTCGGTTCAGGTGGGGTGTGGAAGACCACGAATGCGGGGACGACCTGGACGCCCATCTTTGACGATCAGCGGACCTACTCCACTGGCACGATCGCCCTGGATCCGACCAACCCAGAAGTGGTGTGGGTCGGCACGGGAGAGAACGTCAGCGGTCGTCACCTCGGCTGGGGCTCCGGCGTCTATCGCAGCCGAGATGGAGGCGCTTCTTGGGACAACGTCGGCATGGAGACGTCGGAGCACATCGGCAAGATCCTGATTCGGCCGGACAACGGGGCGACGGTCCTCGTTGCTTCAGAGGGCCCGTTGTGGGCCTCGGGCGGCGAGCGCGGCGTGTACAAGACGGTCGATGCTGGGGAGACGTGGGCGCATGTGCTCGCCATCGACGAAAACACCGGGGTCACCGATCTCGAGTTCGACCCCAGCGATCCGAACGTGGTTTATGCCGCGGCTTATCAGCGTCGCAGGCACATTTGGGGGCTGATGTCCGGAGGTGAAAAGTCCGGCATCTATAAGTCGACCGATGGCGGGGACTCGTGGCGCGAGGTGACGCGTGGCCTGCCCAGTGGCGACATGGGCAAGATCGGCCTCGCGGTCACGCCTGCCGACCCGAACTTGGTCTACGCCACGATCGAAACAGCAGACGGCGATCGCGGCTTCTATCGCTCGACCGACAAGGGCGAGAGCTGGGAACACCGCAACAACTACATCTCTGGTGGGACGGGCCCGCACTACTACCAAGAGATCGAGGCATCGCCGACCGAAGCGGACATCGTCATTCAGATGGACGTCTTCTTCCAGATCACGCACGATGGGGGTTCGACGTTTAACAACCTCGGCTCCGGCCGTGAGAAACACTCGGACAACCACGCCTTGTGGATCGACCCGGACAACACGCTTCACATGCTGGCGGGCACGGACGCCGGCCTCTATGAGACGTTCGATCGCGGCATCACATGGCGCCACTTCCCGAACCTGCCCATCTCCCAGTTCTACAAGGTGGCCATGTCGAACGCTGAGCCCTTCTACGACCTGCTCGGCGGGGCGCAGGACCTTGGCACGTTGTGGGGGCCGTCGCGCACCACGAGCACCGAAGGCGTGCGCAACGAAGACTGGTACTTTCCCATGGGTGCCGACGGCTACGGCGTGCAGATCGACCCGAGCGACCCGGACATCCTCTATCTGATGACGCAGCAGGGGAACCTGTTCCGCACCGACAGGAAGAGCGAGGAATCGCTCCGGATCCAGCCCCAGCCCGCCGTGGGTGATCCGCCCGAGCGATGGAATTGGGACTCGCCGATCATGATCAGTCCGCACGACTCGGACCGGCTGTATTTTGCGTCGCAGCGTCTGTGGCGTAGTGACAATCGGGGTGACTCTTGGAAGGCCATCAGCGGCGACCTCACGACGAACACCAACCGTTATGAGCTGCCGTACATGGGCCGTGTGTGGGAGTTGGGCGCCATGCACGACAACGGAGCAATGTCCCTGTATTCGACGCTGACGTCGGTGACCGAGTCTCCCGTCGCCGAAGGTGTTCTTTACACTGGGTCGGATGACGGGCTCATCCATTTTTCGGGCGATGCGGGACAGACATGGACGCGGGCAGCCGCCCTGCCAGGCGTCCCTGAGCGTGCTTTCATCAACAAGGTCGAAGTCAGCCAGCACGAAGCGAACACCGTCTTCGCGCTAGCCGACGCCCACAAAGTGGGAGACTTCACGCCGTATCTGTTCCGTAGCGATGACAACGGGCGCAGTTGGACATCTATTCGCGGCGACCTGCCGGATGGCACCATCGCCTGGGCGATCCAACAAGATCACGTCGTGCCTGACCTACTTGTCCTCGCGGGGGAGTGGGGCCTGTACTTCAGCCCGAACGGCGGAACGAATTGGCATAAGCTGAGTGCCGGGGCCCCAACGATCGCTTTTCGCGACGTGAAGCTGCACCGCCGCGATGACGACATTGTCGGCGCGACCTTCGGCCGTGGGATCTACATCCTAGACGACTACAGTCCGCTTCGAGAAATCGCTTCAGGGGCCTTGGCAGGGCGGGGTGGTGTCATGCCCGTGCGCGATGCGTGGTGGTACGTGCCGCACCTGACCAATCAGGCGACCGGCCGTCCAACGCTGGGGAGTACCGCATATGCTGCGCCGAATCCGGACTTTGGCGCGACGCTGACGTACCTGGTGGCTGAGACCTCGCAGAATCCCAGTGACGTGCGCAAGGCACGCGAGAAGGAGCTGCGGGTGAGCAGCGCGGACGTGCCGTTTCCTGGGTACGACGCGTTGCGGGCGGAGGCCGGCGAGAGTGGAGCGAAGGTTCTGCTCCAGATATCTGACGCCGCGGGCGGTCCGGTACGCTGGTTGGAAGGCTCTGCGAAGGCCGGGCTGCATCGGGTGACGTGGGACCTACGCAGGCCCGCTCCGGACCCGATCGACCTGTCCACGCCTGGTTTCATTCCGCCCTGGGTGACGGACCCCATCGGGCCGCTCGCCGCTCCGGGTATGTATTCGGCTCAGATGTTGATGGTGACCGCCACTGGTGTCGAGAGCATGGGGGATTCCCAAAACTTCGAGGTGAAGCCAGTGCCCAGCGCGCCGGGCACGGACTTCGTCGCCGTGGCGGACTTCCAGTACCAGACGAGCGAGTTGCAGCGTCGGATCGGGATCGCCAGTGCGGAACTCGGGGCCCAGCGCGATCGGCTGCGGTACATGCGTGCGGCTTTGGTGCGGACGCCTGCGGCTGACCCAGCGCTGTTCGGTCGTATCGACGACGTGGGACGGAGCTTTGATGCGATCGCGCTTCGACTTCAGGGCGACCGCGTTCGGGGATCGCTCAACGAGCCCTCCGTGCCGTCGATCTCAGGAAGGGTGGGCAACGTTGTGGGAGGGCACTGGTCCACGCGTCAGAACCCGACCGCCACGCAGCGCACGAATATCGAGATCGCCCAACGCGACTTCTCTGTCTTGGAGCGGGAACTCGCCGCTTTAGTGAGCGGCCAGTTAATGCAACTCGAAGAGGCTCTGGCCGCTGCGGGTGCTCCCTGGACACCGGGGAGACGGGTCGGCGGGTAATGGGATCTTGGCCGGGCGGGAGCACCTCCGCCCGGCCGATATCGCCATTCTTTCGCCCCAGCGTGCGCCACATCTTGCGAAGACCGAGGTTCTGGTCGTGCACGCATCGGATGGGGGGGCGCGATGGCAGTCGAATGGAAGCTGGTCCCGATCCAGCAATACAAACTGGATCGGCTTCGCGAGTCGAGTGACTCAATGAACGACGCTGAGGTCGTTGACGAAGCGATCAACCGAGTGCTCTTCTCGGACGAGATCAGGGCGCTGATCGGGGACGAAGCCCTCGAGGACATTCTTTAGACCGTCGACGATGACGACGGGGATGTCGATGACGACGAAGATGACCTGGACGACGGCGAACCGATGGACTGGCTCTCCGTGGTGTTCGAGGAGCCCAACTGGGACGCCTGACATCGGAGAGGCGTCAGCAACGTGATGACCTTCGACCGCTCTCTGGAAGCAGCGATGGCGAGCTAGGGCACCACCTCCTAGACTGGTCTCAGAGTCGAACGAGTAGGCCTCCGTGTTCGTGATTGACCTAGCCCATTTCACTTCGGAAAACCCATGCATCTAAGCTCCCTGCCTCGATCACTCGTCAGCTGTGCCCCCCGAGCACCCGCCATGTGGCGGCGCCTGGTGCACATGCTCCTAGGAGCTTTTCTCGTCGTCGTCTCGGTCCAGGGAGCCACCGCGCAGACGCAGGACGAACTCGTCCGCTTCTACCAGGACTGGCGTGCATTCGAAATGCCGGACTTCACGGATCACGTGCCTGACTACACGGCCGGGGCGATGTCACAGCAGCAACGTGAACTGGTGGGATGGATGGATCGACTCTACGCGATGGACGTGGAGTCCTGGCCGGTCTCTCAGCAGATCGACTGGCACGTGATCCGAGCCGAGATAAACGGCCTCGACTTCGATCACCGTGTGCGGCGCCCGTGGGCCAAAGACCCCGCCTACTACGTCACGATCTACGAGGCACAGAGTGACGTGCCCGCGCACGAGGGTTCTGTAATTCACGGGTGGATCGACCTGTGGACCTACGACTACCCGCTGTCGACCTCTGACGCGGCGGAAATGGCGGCCCGCATCGGCGCGATTCCTGGTCTGCTCGAAGAGGCCCGAGTGAACCTCAACGACTCGAACGCTCGCGACCTGTGGCTGGCCGGCGACAGGTCGTTCCGCGGGCAGGCCGGGGCGCTGGACGCCTTTGGCGCTCGGGTCGCCGGCACGAGCCGGGACTTAGACCGGGCGATCGTCGCAGCCCGAGACGCCTCAGATGCGTTTCGGATGTGGCTGGAGGCCGAAGCTCCTTCGAAGACGGGTCCGTCAGGCGTCGGCAAAGACGACTACACGTGGTACATGCAGAACGTCCACCTCGTCCCGTACTCCTGGGAGGAGCAGGTCACCATCATGCGTCGGGAACTGGCGCGATCGCACGCGTCGATGCGCCTGGAGGAGAACCGGAACCGCCATCTCCCCGCGCTCGAACGCATCAGCGACACCCGCAACTATGACAACCTGCTGAATGCGTCTGTCACGGCGTACATGAAGTTCCTGGAAGACGAGGAGGTCCAAACCGTCGAGCCATGGATGGACCCGGCACTCCGTGCGGTGAACGGCAGCTTTACACCCGCAGCGACTGGAGAGGTACGCAATTTCTTCCTTGAGGTGATCTACCGCGCTCCGGACGCCTTCCGCCCGCATATGCACCACTGGATCGAGTTGGCACGCATGCGAGAGAATCCGCACGCGAGCCTCATCCGCGCGACGCCACAGCTCTACAACATTTTCGACTCCCGCTCGGAGGGACTCGCCACGGGCGTTGAAGAGATGTTCATGCATTTGGGGCTGCTCGAAGGGCAGCCGCGGGCCCGCGAACTGACGTGGATCATGCTGGCCCAGCGGTCGGCGCGGGCCCTGAGTGGTCTCATGTTGCACGGCGGTGAGTACGACATGGAGCAGGCCGTCACGAACGCGATGAAGTGGACACCCCGAGGCTGGCTGACGGAGGGTGATCTGGTGCGCAGCGAACAGCACCTATATCTGCGTCAGCCGGGCTACGGGACGAGCTACGTGACGGGGAAAGTGCAGATCGAAGAGCTGCTCGCCGAATACGCGATTGAGGAAGGGGAAGACTTCACGGTGAAGCGTTTCTTCGACGGATTCTTCGATGCTGGCGTGATTCCGATCGTGCTGACCCGCTGGGAAATGACCGGCGAGAAGCACCCGATTTTGGAGCTTGGTCGGCGGTAAAAAAGACCGGCTCCGCCACGCGTCTGGCGGAGCCGGCTCGTCTATTGACTCATTCGCGGCCGGAGCTCACGAGGACACCAGCCGCCTCGTCCAAGCCGTCGCTCACTCGGTCGAGCGCGGCCGAGATTTCGTCGACATAATGGCGAACCTCGCCCCATTCCCGTTCTTCGAGTCCCTCACGAACGCCGGGCAGCGTCTTCACGCCATAGCCGGTCCAGAAGCCCGGTGCGTAGATCATGTGCCGGAACCAAGGTCGGCGGGGCAGGCCATCTTCCTGCGTCATGCGCTGTTCCATCCCCTGAAGGATGTCGTTGAGGCGGGCCCTCGAAGGGGCATCCACTCCGCCCTTCGCCATCATGGCGGACAGCATTTCGTCATAGTGCGCGGACGACCGTTCCAGGCGCGCCACGGCGTTTTCGAGTGGCGCGAAGTTGAGGAAGGGTACCGCCTCCTTCTTGCCCGGAGCGACGTACGTTTCCGTCGGGTCGGCGGCTAGGTCGAACGCGCCTTCGTCAACGAGACGGTTATGACGCTCAGTCTCGGTCCTCATGGTATTCGCGAGTTCCTGGACTTCACCCAAGTACTTACGGACGTTGTCTGCGAAATTGCCGAATCGCAGGGGAATCACATCGGCATTCGCCAGACGGAGCGTCGCCCGACCCGCCGTCTGTGCGAGCGCGATGCCGTAGACGAAGCCGGGATCTCCGAACCGCGAGTAGTGATCGAACGAGTCGAAAATGGAGTGGTACGATCCCCCTCCGCTCTCTCCACCGTAGCCGATGTTGAGCGATGGAATGCCTAAGTGTTGAAGGAAGGGCGTGTAGTCGGAGCCTGACCCGAGCGGATCAATGCGCCGGTCCGCGCGCGAGAACACCTCGGGGTCCCCCCCGACGGCGCGCGCGGCGTTCACGCGTTCGGCGACGGTGACGCCCGTCTGCGGATCCATCACGTCAGGACCGATCTCGTTGACGAAGCGCTCAAGCGTGTGCGAGCCGGCCAGGCCTAGGAAGCCTCGCCCGTTACCGTCGGAGTTGATGTAGGCGACGGCCTTTTCCTGCAGCTCGGCGGCGTGATCCTCGGCCCATTCGGTGGAGCCAAGCAGGCCCGGCTCTTCGGCGTCCCAGCCCGTGTAGACGATCGTGCGCTTTGGGCGCCATCCGCTCTTCACCAGTTCCCCGACTGCGCGGGCCTCCTCCATGAGCGGCATCATTCCGCTCAGTGGGTCCCCCGCACCGAAGGCCCATCCGTCCATGTGATTCCCGCGGATGACCCACTCGTCGGGAAAATCGGATCCGCGCAGCACGGCGATCACGTCGTACGCGGGTGTGAGGTCCCAATTGAAGGCCAACTTGACGCGCACTCGCGCCGGCCCAGGCCCCAAGTGGTAGGTGAGTGGTAGCGCACCCCGCCACGCCTGAGGCGCCACGGGCCCGCCCATCGCCTGCAGAATGGGCAGGGCGTCCGCATAAGAGATCGGCAAGACGGGAATCTTCATGATCGTCGGTGCTTCTTCGACTGTGTAGCGTTCTGCGTCAGCCGTCGCACCCACGCCCGGCGTGAGTGGATCGCCCGGGTACTGGGGCATGTCCACCACGGAGCCGCGCTGGGCGCCGTGCTCCATGCGGTAGGCGCCTTCTGGGTAGACGTCGCCCTGGAAGTAGCCGTCATCCTTGGGGTCGGAAAAGATCAACGTGGCGATCGCACCGCGTTCGGCAGCGACCTTCGGCTTGATACCGCGCCATGAGCCGCCGTAGCGGGCCAGGGCGATCTTGCCGCGAACATCGATGCCCCGGCGTTCTAACTCATCGTAGTCCGCCGGGATCCCGTAATTGACGTAAACGACCTCAGCTTCCACGTCACCGTCTGCGGAATAAGCGTTATAGGTCGGCAGTAGATTTTCGGTGATGCCCGAAGTGGCGTCCTCGGCCAGCGCGGGTTCTTCCAACCTGAGCGTATAGCGCGTTGGCGCGACGAGTTCGACCCGTCGCTCGCGGGGCGTGGGGAACATCACCTGATAGACGTCGATGCGGGTCTCGAAACCCCAGGACCGAAATTTGTCGGCGATCCACTCCGCGTTTTCCTTGGCGCCTGGCGATCCGACGTGGTTCGGGTGCCGGGTCAGATAGCGGAGCCACTCGCTCAGATGGTCGACATCGAGCTGTGAATCGAAGCGGGCTTCGAGGTCCCGCTGCGCTTGGGTGCCCTCGTCCGTAAAGCCGAGTAGCTGCGCAGTCACGGGTTTGGGTGCGAAGGACAGGACCAATACGGCACATAGAGTCGACAAGCCAACGCGCGAAGGGAGTCTCAAGGTCATCTGTGTACTCTCGGAGATGTTGAGTGTCCTGTCCCAGAAGTTCGTTTGCATTTGAGAGCACGAACTTCCGGAATAGGGCACTAGAAGTGAATCCTGAATCCTACGCCAGCCGCCCGCGTGCTGGGCGGTTTCCGCCTACGATCGTACCGATCTGAACCTCCAGTAGCGAGCGGTTGGCGACGTCGACTTCGGTCCTGGCTCTTGCATACGCGTGCAATGAGACGGATCATGCCCGTCATTCCAAAGACAACACGGCAAAAGACCCTCTAATGGAGTGGTGAATGTCCGGTACTGGTGCGAAGGAGCAATGGGGATCACGCCTGGGTGTAATCCTGGCGGTCTCCGGTTCTGCGGTCGGCCTCGGAAACTTCTTACGGTTTCCAGGCCAGGCGGCCGCAAACGGGGGAGGCGCGTTCCTCATTCCCTATTTCTGTGCGTTGGTCTTTCTCGGGATCCCGATCTGTTGGGCCGAGTGGGCCATGGGCCGCTACGGCGGGCAGAAAGGCTTCCATTCCGCACCTGCGATTCTGGGGGTGATCGGGAAGGGCAGATTCTGGCGCTACTCCGGCGTGATGGGCGTGCTGATCCCGCTCGCGGTGTCGTTCTATTACACCTTTATTGCGTCGTGGTGTTTGGGCTACTTCTACGCGTACGCGACCGGGCAGATGGGCATCGACCCGACGACGTCCATCGCAACGCAGACCGCGGCTTCGGCGACCTTCTACAACGACTTCACCGGCACAGGCAGCAACGGCCTGATCTTCGGTGCTTTGAGCGTGCCGACCATCGTGTTTTGGGCGATCACGTTTGGGCTGAACATCTTCTTGATTCTTCGAGGTATCTCGAAGGGAATCGAGAAGTTTGTTTCGTTCGCGATGCCGGTGATGGCCGTGTGTGCCTTCATCGTGCTCATCCGGGTGCTCACGCTGGGCACACCGGACCCCGCCTTGCCGGATCAGAACGTGATGGGCGGGTTGGCCTACATGTGGAATCCCGACTTCGGGGCACTCTTTAATCCGCAAACCTGGCTTGCGGCTGCCGGCCAGATCTTCTTCAGCATTTCGGTCGGCTTCGGCATCATCGTCAACTACGCCTCCTATATGAAGCGCGAGGACGACGTGGCGTTGTCCAGCCTCACGGCTGCGGCGACCAACGAGTTCTTCGAGGTCGGCTTTGGCGGCTTGATCACGCTTACCGCCTCGTTCGTCTTCTTGGGGCTGAGCGGAACGATCGCCGCGGTCAGCACCGGGACGTTCGGCCTGGGCTTCCAGACCCTACCGGTGGTGTTCGCGCAGATGGGTGCCTTCGGGCCGATCGTCGGCGCGGTGTGGTTCTTCATGCTCTTCCTTGCCGCGGTGACGAGCTCGATATCGATGTACCAGCCAGCGGTGGCGTTCCTTCAGGAGAGCCTGGGTGTCGATCGCAAGCGGGGGACCATGTATGTGGTCGGGCTGTGCCTCGCCGCTTCGTTCATGGTGATCTACTTCACCGAGGGCGCGGTCTTCTGGAGCACGATCGACTTCTGGATCGGGACCTTCTTGATCCTCGTGCTTGCCATGCTCGAGATCATCGCGTTCAGTTGGATCTTCGGCCTTGAGGTGGGTTGGGCCGAGATCCATCGAGGGGCTCAAATCCAGATACCGACGTTTTTCCGATTCGTCATGAAGTGGGTCGCGCCTGCGTACCTGATCATCGTTTTGGTCGCCTTCTGCATCACGAATCTACCGGCTTCGATCGCACAAATCGGGGAACAGCCCATGGCTCAACTCGCGCTCGCAATGCTCGCCGTGGTGGCGGCCATCTTGATGGTGTGTGTGCGCATTGGTGAGAAGCGTTGGGAAGCGGCCGGCATGGACTTGAACGGTCAAGAAATCGCAGGGGACTTCAAGCCGGGAGGTGCATCATGAGCATCGGCGGATGGATTCTAATGGTTGGCTCGCTGAGCTTCGTGTGGAGCCTGGCGGGTTGGTGTTATTACAAAATCTTGACGACGCCAGATAACAAATAGGGCTTGTCGTAGACGGTGTGTTTTTCGCGCCGGGGTCCTTCGAGGCCCCGGCGCGAACTTACTTTCTCCACTATTCGGAGAGGCAATGAAGATCGTCGTCACCGCGGGTATCGCACTCTTCCTCTCGGCCGGGACCCTGGCCGCGCAGCGCCAACCCGAAGTTTCTCGTGACATGGGCGGTGGCAGTTGTGAGGCCAATGTCTACAACTGTGCCGACACCCCCAATCCGCTCCCCGAAGCCAGAACTGTTTGGCTGGAGGAGATGACTTGGATGGACGTACGCGATGCGGTCGCCGCTGGGAAGACGACCATCATCGTTCCGACGGGGGGCATCGAGCCGAACGGCCCATGGCTGGTCGCGGGCAAGCACAACTATGTCCTGCACGCCAATTGTGAAGCAATCGCGCGTCGACTTGGGAACGCACTGTGCGCTCCTGTGATCCCGTATGTCCCGGAAGGCGATATCGATCCGCCGAGCGGCCACATGGTGAGCCCGAGCACGATCAGCGCGCGTGTCGAGACGTTTGAGGCGGTACTTACTGACGTGGCCCGCTCGCTCAGAATGCACGGCTTCGAGAATATCGTCTTTATTGGCGACTCGGGTGGCAACCAGGGCCCGCAGAGGGCCGTCGCTGACCGCCTGACACGGGAGTGGGGAGGTAGTCCGGTCATTGCCCACGTCCAGGAGTACTACGACTACGCGAGTGTGAGTGCGTATATGTTGCAGAACTATGGGCTGGTCGAGGAGGCGGATGGTCTCCACGACGACGCGATCATCTCGCTGAACATGTTCGCGGACGATCCGCGGTCGATCCGGTGGGCCGAACGGGTGGAGGCAGGTCTCGCCACGATCAACGGAGTCTCACTCGTCGACCGTGTGCAGACGCTGGAACTGGCCCGGGCGGTGGTGGCGTTCCGCGCTGAAGCGACGGGGGACGCCGTTCAGGCGGCGTTGGCGAATGGGGGCACCCTCCCGGAGCCTCCTCGGCCTCCTCGGCCAGCGCGCACAGGCGGGGGCGGGGGAGCACAGCGCCCCCAGCCGGACCCGCGGGACATGGGCGGAGGCGCGTGTGCAGACAGCCCGTACAACTGCGCTGCAAGCCCGAATCCGCTCCCCAGGGCCACGACCATGTGGCTGGAAGAGATGACGTGGATGGACGTGCGTGACGCCCTAGCGGTGGGAACGAAGACAGCGATCATCCCCACGGGCGGCATCGAGGTGAACGGCCCGTGGCTCGCGCTGGGCAAGCACAACTACATCCTCCGCGCCAACTGCGCCGAGATCGCTCGCCAACTCGGCGATGCGCTGTGTGCCCCGATCGTGAAGTGGGTGCCGGAAGGGGATATCGAGCCTCAGAGCGGCCATATGAGAAGCCCTGGCACCATCAGCATGCGAGCAGAGACCTTCGAGGCGCTCCTTGAGGACATTGCCGAGTCGTTGAGAGTACACGGCTTTGAGAACATCGTCCTCATCGGGGACTCCGGTGGCAACCAGGTCGGCCAGGCAGCCGTTGCCGCGCGTCTCAACGCCCGTTGGAATGGCTCAGCGCGCGCGTTCCATGTCGAGGAATACTACACGGCCACGGAAGCGCCAAAAGCAGCGCTCGTTGCGCGCGGGCTGTTCCCCGCCGATGCGCCAGGAAGCGACGGTCTACACGACGAACCGGTGATCATGCTGAACATGATGGCCACTGACCCAGCCTCCGTCCGTTGGGCGGAACGGGTCCAGGCGGGCCAGGCTGTGATCGATGGATTTTCCATCGAGGACTTGCCCACGATGCTGATTCTCGCGCGGGAGGTCTCAGAGATTCGTTCCGCTCAGGCCGTTGAGGTGATTCGCTCGAGGATCGGCGGGATGTAGAGACTCGCGCCCCGCCGGGAGCGCGAACGCGTGGCACGCTCAATCATGACAGGGGTGACGCACCGAGCGTTCTGATGGCAAATATCGGCACCTGCGTCCGTCCACCTCTTACAGTCCCCTGCCCTCCGACACCGTTTTTGTGGAGCGCGTCAGCACGCGGAGATCGAAGGCCAGTTTGGCCCACCCACTGCGTTCGTCGTGCATGAAGCCGATGTACGCGAAGTCGAGTACCCATTCACTGGGACCGTCCTTAATGCCTTTGTTCGCTTGGACGAGCCCGGTGAAGCCGGGCCTGATTAGGCGTTTGCGAAAGATCCCCTTCTCAAGCTCTTCGTAGTACGGCTCGAGCGGCCAAGGCCAAGGGCCGACGAAGCTCATGTCGCCCTTCAGGATCGAGAAGAGCTGAGGGAGTTCATCGAAGTAGATAGTCTTCAACACGGCCCCGACCTTCGTCACGTTCGCAGGATCGGACTCCATGGGCTTGATGTGCTGGTATTTCTGCGTGGCCCGAATGTCATGGAATGCGTCCATGCGCACGATACGAAATTTTGGCAGGTGGAAGATCTTTCCCTCAGAGCCTCGGTCTTCCGTAAGGAAGAACGGGCCCCGGTGCCGCGGCACCAGGAGACCTTCTAGGAGTAGCGCAACGAAGATGGCCAGGAAGACCGGCGAGAAGAGAAGGATCAACGCCGCTGATAGCGTGACGTCTAAGGCCCGCTTCTGCCAGCATATCGGTACGAGCCCGTCTAGGCTGCGGCCGATCTTGTCGTAACGCTCAAGCTCGTGTGGCGTCACGCGCGCGCCCTCCGTACGTCAGCGACCCCCGTGGCCGAGGGCCTTGGCGCAGCGTCGCGCCAGGGCCTCGGCGTGGGGTGCATCAACTGATTGGTCTCCGTCGTACCGGGGGGGCGATGATGGCGCCGAAACCGTACTGCTGGAGTAGCTCATTGAGGGCATCGAGGCGCGGACCCAGCAGCTCCGTCACGGTCGTGCGATGCGTGGTCCAGCGAACCCGCAGGTCTCCAAGAACGTCCTCCGATCCACGAGTCACACCCGTTTCCGCTCCTTCCGCGTTCCCGTGCAGCCAGACGTATTGGAATTTCAGTCGAGAGGGGAAGTTAATGACCGTTTGCCCGTCCACGACCCGCGCCTGATAGAGGGAGTCAGCCACGGTCTCGAGGTCTCCCGCGAGCGCATCGGCCACCTCGCCGACCACGTCTGCTCCGTCACGTCCCTCGATACGGCCTACGAGCGTTTCGATTTGTCCTTTTACGTCCTTCACGTCGATCGTGGAGCGATGGATATCGGTCAATTCGGCCGCGACCGACGCCACGAACGCGTCCTGCTCAATGTATTCGGCCATGTTCGCGTCCACTCTCGGGTCCATGCGGACCTCGAGTGGCTGCGTCATGGTGAAGTTCCCCACCGACAAGCGGACCTGATAGTCGCCCGGCACGACCCGCCGGCCTGCCAGAGAACCGAAGACGTACGCGCCCGGGATGTTCGGAATCTGCTCGTGCCTCAGATCCCAGACGACCCGGTTGTCGCCCTCCGTCACTTTGATGGGCTGCGCTCCCGGGCTCAGCTCCTCGTCCGGGTGGGTGGAGTAGGTCCGAATGAGGTCGCCCGCCGGCGAGAGGATCGCCACCCGTACGGTGTCGCCTTCTTCCGGTGCCTCGGCCATGTAATAGTGCAGCACGGCCCCGCTCGGCGGGTTCTGACCGACACTATTATTGCCAAAGCCGCCAAAGCCACCGCCGCCGGCCAGGCGGTAAGCGTGTCTGGGTGCATGTAAATAGGTCTCGCTGGCAAGTGCATCAGGGGCGTTCTGGAGCGGTGTGAGGTCGTCCAAAATCCAGAAGCTGCGTCCCGCCGTAGCCGCTACGAGATCGTTCTCTCGCCGCTGGATGATCAGATCGTTGATGGGCGTGTTGGGCAGATTGAGTTGCGCCTGCTGCCACTGCTCGCCTTGGTTCCATGAGATGTAGAGGCCCGTCTCTGTACCCAGGTAGAGTAGGCCGGGCCTTACTGGGTCTTCCCGGACCACGCGCGCGAATGCTTCCTCGGCGATCCCGGCTGTGCGGTCGTCCCAACTGCGGCCGTAGTCCGTCGTCACGAGCACGTGCGGGGTGAAGTCATTGAACTTGTAGCGCGTGTAGGCCACGTAGGCGGTGGCTGGGTCGTGAGGGGAGACCTCGATCGCGTTGATCTGGCCCTCCTCCAGGTCGTCAGGCGTCACGTTTGTCCACGTGGCGCCCTCATCGCGCGTCAGGTAGATGAGCCCGTCGTCGCTGCCGGTCCAGATGGTGCCACGCTCGTGCTCGGACGGGGCCACATAGTAGATGGTGCCGTAGATCTCTCCGCCTGCACCTTCGTTGGTGATGGGCCCGCCGCCGTAGCCCTGCTGCGCGTCATTGTCGCGCGTAAGGTCAGGACTGATTTCCTCCCACGTCATGCCTCGATCCTGCGTGCGCACCAGGTGGTTCGACGCGTGGTAGATCGTGCTGTAGTCCTGCGGCGATGCGACGATGGGCGCGTTCCAGTTGTAGCGATACTTCATTTCACGTCCCTGGAGGGCTGCAGGGAGCACTGGGTACACACCGACGTCTCGTGACGCACTCGTCTGGTGATCGTATTCACTGATGATCCCCATGTAACAGCCCGCATACACGAGGCGCGGAGCGTCGGGATCGAACGCGGTGTAGGCGCTCTCACAACCGCCAACGTCGTACCAGTCCTTCCAAGAGATGCCACCCTGGCCCATGCTCGCGATGGCGACTGAACTGTTGTCCTGTTGCCCGCCGTAGACGTAGTAGGGGAAACGATTATCCACGTTCACTCGATAGAATTGAGCCGTCGCCTGGTTGGTCTGAGTAGACCATGACGCCCCAGCGTTGAACGAGACGTTGGCGCCGCCGTCGTTCGAGTTGATCATGATCTCGTTGTCGTTCGGATTGATCCAGAGGTCGTGGGTGTCACCGTGCGGCACACGGACGTTTGTGAAGTTTCGCCCACCATCGATTGACTTCAACATGGGGGCGTTCAGGACGTACACGGTCTCTTGATCTGTCGGGTCTGCGAAGATTTCGATGTAGTACCAAGCCCGCGCTCGGGCCGTCCAGTTTTCGCTCATGAGCTCCCAGGACTCACCCCCGTTGTCCGAACGGAAGATGCCGCCACCCGGGTCAGCCTCGACGATCGCGAAGACCCTTTGCGGGTTCGCGCGCGACACGTCGATGGAGGTCTTCCCCATGTTGTCAGGCAGGCCGTTCTCAATGCGATTCCACGTGTCCCCACCGTCCGTGGATTTGAAAAAGCCGCTGCCCTCTCCTCCGCTCTGAACCTGCCAGGGTAGGCGGCGGTGCTCCCAGAATGCGGCATAGAGGATGCGGGGGTTCGTCATGTCCATCGAAAGGTCGGACGCACCCGTGTTCTCATCGACCGAAAGTACGAGTTCCCAGGTCGCACCACCGTCCTTCGATCGGTAGATGCCGCGTTCCTCGTTTGCGCCGTACGGCGCGCCCTGGGCGGCCACATAGACCAGATCAGGGTCGTTCGGATGCACGCGGATGCGCGAGATGGCCCGGGTGCGGTCCAGCCCCAAGTGGGACCAGGTGCGGCCAGCATCGGTGGAACGGTAAACACCGTCGCCGTGCGAGGTCATCACACCCCGGATCGCGTGCTCACCCATGCCTACGTACACCACGTTGGGATCGGATTCGGCGACCGCGAGCGCGCCGACCGAGGAGGTGGCCAGCTGCCCGTCGGAGACGTTGGTCCACGTAATGCCCGCGTCCGTCGTCTTCCAGACCCCCCCGCCGACTGTCCCCATGTAGAACGTCCGGGGCTGAGACGGAACACCTACCGAGCTGTTCGAGCGCCCACCTCGGAATGGCCCGATCGAACGCCAGGACATGGCGCTGAAGGCGGCCGGATCGACAGGATCTTCCTGGGCTGCCGAAGGTGCAGGAAGGAGGAGTGCCGCCCACGCGATGAGCGCGCGCATACTTGAAGTTGCAGAACGGGACATGGAGTCTCCACTGGGACGGGCGTGGCCTGGGGACGCGCGCCTTCGCACAGCAGTCCAATCGGCCCGATCAACGCAGGGATCAGCTTCCATGGTCTAGTGAATCGGCGCAAGGTCGAGGGAGTTCTCGGTGACAAACCGGCCTGCTAGGTCAGCGGCTGTCCTTCACCAAAATCAACATCCAGACGGCGGAACGCTTGCGCCGGTCCTCGATGAATACGCCCCACCGATGACCCATGGTTGGGGGCGCGACCTAGAGGCCCGGCGGACGACCGATCGTGTTCGAGGCTGGCCCGAGAACCCTCTCGACGGCCAAGGCCGCGCCCAGCAACGCTTCGTCGTGTCCGCCCGGTGCGACAAGCTGAAGTCCGACGGGCATGCCGGCGTCGTCGAGGCCAACCGGGAGGGTGATCGCGCACAGGCCCAGCATGCTGATGGGACAGGTGGGTCGCAGCGCGGTCGCGTTTGCCCGCCCGTAGCGCTCGAGGTCGATGAGCTCCGCTATTGGGGCGGGGGTTGCCATCGAAGTTGGCAGCGCGAGCACGTCGGCCGTTTCGAAGAGCGCGTCGGCCTGATCCATGAGCGCTGCCCGTGTGGCGATCGAGGTGCGATAGAGCTCCGAGTCCAGCGCGGGCGCCCCAGCGAGGCGGGCACCGACGGTGGGGTGCAGCAGGTCCACCCACTCGGGTAGGTCGCGCTTCAGAAATGCCAGACACTCGGCGCCCGCGATGCCGCCGGTCATGTACAGATCGTGGGCTTCGTCGAAGAGGTGCCCCCTGACTTCACCCACACCCCACCCTGACGACTTGAGGTTGCCGATGGCCGCCCTCAGGACGCTAGAGATGTCCGACTGGCAGTCATGCCAGATACTGCAGTCCGGTGTCGCGATGCGAAGCCCGGCGGCCCCCAACGTGGACATTTGCGAAAGGAACTGGCTCGGATCACCCCACGCCGGGTCGATGGACCCGAAGAGGTAAAGGCTGTCCTCGACGGACCTTGTGAGCGCTCCCACCGTATCGAGCGTCGAACTCAGCGGCACGACGCCTGTCACGGGCCAGCGACCGTAGGTGATCTTGTGTCCGACGGTGCCCGTCATGGCGGCCGGAATTCGGATCGACCCCCCGGTGTCAGTCCCCAGAGCGACGAGAGCGGAGCCCTCCCATAGGCTGACCCCGGCGCCACACGACGACCCTCCGGGCATGCGGTGCGTGTCGGCGTCCCAGGGATTCCGGGGCGTGCCCCAATGTGGATTGATCCCGACCCCGCCGTACGCCAACTCCACCGTATGGGTCTTCCCCATGATTACCGCGCCCTGGGCACGCAACTGGGCGACCAGCCAGGCGTCCCGTGACCAAGCGTTGGGGAGTTGCCTCGCGGTCCCGGCGAACGTCGGTAGTCCGTCAACGCCGTACAGGTCCTTTACCGAAATTGGAATGCCACAGAGGGGAGGCGTGATCCCGGCCGCGAGGGCCGTGTCGGCACCAGCGGCTGCTTCACGAGCCCCGTCAGCGTCAAAGTGTTTGTATGCGCCCAGTCCCACCCCCAGCTCAACGTGCTGGTCGATCGAGGATTCGATGAGGTCGCTGGCCGTGAAGTCCCCACGACGCAGGGCTCCGGCAATGTCGGAGAGACCGAGGTCTGAGCCGAGGCGCGGATTTGGGCGGCTTCGTACTGGCTTGTCCATGTCGCGATCCACTGATGGTGATCGCCCGAAGAAAGGGCATCGGGGCGCAGCGCGAGACTACGGGACCAGCTCGGAGGGGGGCAAGGGCGCGGTGAATTTCAAATATGACCGGTTGGCGGTCTCAACGTATCGGGCGAAGGCGCTGTCGTACTTACACACGGCGGTGATCTGCGCTCTTGCGACAATGAACTCCGGCAGTGATAACTAGCGGTTCTCCTGATCAAAATGCCATTCTGGAACTCCATGCACTCCGTCCTTCGCACCCTCGTAGTGCTTGCCGCGTTCGCTCTGACCTTCGCGTCGGAGGGCCACGCTCAGTCCCGGACTTCTTCGGCGGTGCGGGGCTCCGTGACGTCTCAGGACGGAACTCCGCTGGTTGGGGCGACCGCGACCATCCGCAACGAAGACACGGGGGCCACCCGCTCGGGTCTTACGAATGCCCAGGGTACGTTTCTGATTCTACTCTTGCAGCCAGGCGGGCCGTACACACTCACCGTCGAGTTCATCGGTCATTCCCCTGGGCGTGTGGAGCAGATGACCCTATCGGTCGGTGAGACCTTCACGCTGGAGATGATCCTTTCGTCTCAAGCGCTCCAACTCGAGGGCATTGATGTCGCGGTCGATCGGGCGACGATCTTCACCCCCGGGCAGATCGGTCCGGCTACCCGCCTTACGGAGCGGGTTTTGGACGCGACGCCGATTCTTTCCCGTGACGTGATGCAACTGGCGGTGCTCTCTCCGCTCGTGAAGACCACGGAGGGAGGCGGGTTCTCCGTGGCCGGACAGAATGATCGTTACAACGCGATTCTTGTGGACGGCCTGGTGAGCAAGGACATGTTCGGACTTACCGCAGGTGGCGTTCCGGGCGGGCAGGCCGGAGCCAAGCTGATCCCGATCGATGCGGTCGCCCAGTATGAGGTACTCGTGGCCCCGTTCGATGTGCGGCTGTCAGGGTTCACAGGTGGTGTGATGAACGCTGTAACCCGGTCGGGTACCAACGACTGGCGGGTCCGGATCGCGGGTGTGCACCGCGCCGAGGCGCTCATGGGTGACCTCTCGCTTCCGACTGGGCCGGTGGCCGCGTCCGGCGTGGATCGGAGCCTCGTCGCGTTCTCCGTGGGTGGGCCGATCGTGGTGGACAAAGGCCACTTCTTCGTCGCGGCTGAATTCGAGCGCCGCAATCAGCCTCCTGCGGGCTACAATCTCGTTCGCGACCCCTCGTCCCTGGTGCGGGTCTCGGAAGAGTCGATGGACGCGTTTGGAGATCTGATGCAGTCACAGTATGGCGTCGAGGTCGGAGAGGCGGGGGTTTATCCGTTGGGACAGCAGCTCGCGAACGTGTTCGCCAGGTCGGATTGGAACTTTGAAGGGGGCTCTAGGCTCACGGTTCGCAATGTCTTTTCCCACGCCACGAACGACGAGACGCCGAATCGAACGGCCTTCCTCCCGTATGAGTTGTCATCGAATACCGTGCACAGGGAATCCACGAACAACATCTCCTCGTTTCAGTTGTTTTCAGGGTTTGGGGATCGGTATTCGAACGAACTGGACGTGACCGTTCAGCGGAGTTCGGACGCGTCTACGCCGGCCAGTGACCTCCCTCAGATAGAGGTCGAGTTAAGGAGTTCGCTGGAGGGCGTGGGGTTCCGACGCAACGTGCGCGTGGGTGGGCAGTTCTTCGCCCAAGACAACGCGTTGGACCAGACGAGTGTTCGTGTCACGAACAGCTTGGACATCCGAAACGCAAGTGACAACGTGGTAACCCTAGGGGTAACGGGGTCCTACTACGATATCTCACATCGCTTTCTCCCTGGGGCCACAGGAGAGTATTACTTCCCGAACGTCAGCGACCTTCAGGCCAACGCCCCACACCGTTATCAGCGTTCGGTGCTCGCGGAAGGGCAGGCCCCTGCGGTTCAGATGAACGTCCTTGAGTGGGGAGCGTTCGTGCAGCATGAGCTGAATGCAGGGAAGGGGCTCACGATGCGATTTGGGCTGCGTCTCGACATGCCACACGTGCTGAGCAAGCCGGAGCAAAACGTTCAGGTGCTGGACTTCTTCGGATACGACACATCCAAACTTCCCTCCGGCAACCCGCTGCTCTCCCCTCGCTTCGGCTTCAATTGGCAAAGTGAAGGTGAGCACATCACTCAGGTACGGGGCGGATTCGGATGGTTTGCCGGCCAGGTGCCCTATGTGTGGCTGGCCAACGCGTTCCATAGCAATGGTCTCAGGTCAGTCACGCACATGTGCGAAGGGCGCTGGTACGTGGACCCCGTGCCTGCCCGGCCAGCCCCACGACTCGACCTTACTCAGGACCCGACTTCGTGCTATAACCCCTTGACCACCAACCAGCCTGCGTTCACCGAGCTGCGCTCGGTGGTGGTTTTCGAAGACGGCTTCCGGTATCCGCAGGACCTCAAGTTCTCCGCGGCCGTCGACCACGAAATCAATGATCGAATGAGCTTCACCTTGGGCTTCTTGTTCAACAAAGCCCTTAACCAGATTGGGTTAAAGGAACTCAATCTCGAAGGCGGGAACGGTGCGTTGTCCAGTTTGGGTGGCACCGAGCGACGCTACTACGACAACCTCACGAGCGAATTCCAGCAGGTGCTGCTCGTCACGAACGAGGGTGAGGACTGGGCGGCGTCAGTCAGCGCGGAACTGCAGGGGCGGATTTCCGAGCGGACAGGGTTCCAGTTCGGATACGCGATGGCGAGGTCGTGGGACCGCATGAGCCTCACATTTGCCGACATGCAGTCGAATTTCGGATTCAACCCGAGCGAGTTCGACGTGAACCGGCCTCCCTTACGCACGTCGAATTTCGACAGGCCGCACAAGTTCGTAGCGGCCTTCTTCGGTACGCCGTTTCCCGGGCTTCCGGACACGGAGATCTCGCTGCTCTATACAGGTCAGTCGGGGCTGCCATTTTCTTATGTATATAACGGCGACGTGAACGGCGACGGCTACCCCGGAGATGGCAGCGCACTCGACCGGACCAACGATCTAGTCCACGTGCCAGAGAAGCCGACGCAAGGTCCGTATTCGCTTCTCACCCAGATTCTACTCAACGACGCAATCCAGAACGACAAATGTTTGTCGAGGTACGTGGGCACGCTCGTGGCGCGTAACGGCTGCCGCGCGCCCTGGGAAAATCGGCTCGATTTACGCGTGGCTCACACGGTTCGGGTCGGCGCACGGGACATCCGTTTCGAGGGCGACTTTATTAACCTGCTCAACATGGTGAACTCAGGTTGGGGCAAGATCGAGACGACGAGGCCGGTGGTGCCCCTCTTGGACCTCTGCGAGCTCGGGTGTGATAGTCCACTTCCTGCCAATTGGGGTGGAGCGATTCTTCCCACCCGTGATGAGAACGGCGCAATTCGGTCTCCAGATCCGTGGACGGTGGTGTCCCCAGATTCACAGTGGCAAATGCAGCTCGGTGTGCGAATGACGCTCGGAGGAGGGCGCTGATGATGACCCGCATTGTGCCGAAGTTCGTAGCCAAATCCTGGCGGTTGATGGCCGTATCAGTCGGCGTAGCGGTCGGTGCGATCGGCTGTCAGGATGTCGCCGGGCCGATTTGGGTCGATTCGTTGGCGCTTTCACCCGATTCACTGTATTTGGTGGCCGGAGAGACGGGGCACTTCAACTCAATACCGATGGACCAGAGACAGAACCCGTTGATGGACCGTGCCGAGCGGACGGAGTGGGCGGTCTCGAACTCGTCGATTGCTACGCTCACCTCGGAGGGCAGCGTCGGAACGGTGACGGGCGTGCAGGCGGGCGCGACCAATGTGCGTGTAACTCTGGGGCGCGGCTCAGGAATCGGAAGAGTTTATGTTGAGCCCGCAGAACTGGCCGAAATCCGGATTGAGCCTTCCAATATTGAGTTGGCGGCGGGCATGAACCGCTTTGAAGATCGCATCCCCGTCAGACCCATATTGATCGGGCTCGACGGGAACGAGGTGCCAGCGACCGGCTACCGCATCTCCTGGCGCACTTCCAACCCCCAGATCTTCCTCATGGTTGGCAGGCAGGAGGTGGTATCGTCGGTCTCGATCAGCGTCGGCGGAGGGTCGCCGGGACAGGCGACGCTGACCCTTCAGGTAGGCGACCGTAAGGTGACGACTCCCGTCATCGTGCGGTGACCGTGCCAGTGCGGTAGAAGCTGTGCGCCAGCGCGGTAGTCGCGACGGGCCACGCCTAAGGCGTAGTCCGCGTCAGCGGGGATCGATCTCCGCGTAGATCGCCGGCTGCCCCTGATGATCCCAGGACAGGACTTGGTAGGGCTCGCCCCTCGGGCCTTCCATGCCTGGTGATCCCGTGGGCATTCCCGGTACGCCAAGCCCTGCGATGTCAGGGCGCTCGGCCAGCATCCGTTTGATCTGCTCTGCCGGAACGTGCCCTTCGACGGCATAGCCATCGATGAGGGCCGTGTGGCAGGACGACATGGCGGTGGGTACGCCTGCATCGATCTTGACCGCCATGAGGTCGCGAACGTCCCTCGTCTCAACCTGAAACCCTGCGGCTCGCATGTGCTCAACCCAGCCGTTGCAGCACCCACAGCTCGCGCTCTTATAAACGAGCACCGCGGGTAGATCTTGAGCATCGACGACGGCCGTCACGGGTGCGCCGTCAGGTGGCGTGTTCGCCTCGGCGGAGTCAGGGGGCCCACACGCCGTAATGGAGAGAGCGAGAACAGTGAATAGTGCACTCGGGTGCTTGATCATCATTGGCTTCACTCGACTGTGCGGGTACCGCTGAGTAGGTGGTGCGGATTGGGTGGTGCTTGAATGTAGCGAGGCGCTTGACCGTTTGGCACGCTGCGGTCGACTTTGAAACGGACGCGCCGCTCCTGCACCGTAGGACGGATCGACGCCAGGACCCCCCTGTGCGTTCTCACAGCGCAAAGAGGATAGTCATGGATTGGTTAAACATCGCTCCCATGGTCGTGGGAGTCGTATTCATCGCGACCGTGGGCGGAGTGGCCGTCCTCCGCCCGATTTCCAAGCGTGTGGGTGATCTCCTGGAACTCTACGCTCGCGACAAGCATCAGGGGGTCGAGAGTGAGGTCCATCAAATGCGTGAGCTACTCGAGACGATGAACGCGCGCTTTCAGTTGATGGAAGATCGGCAGGAGTTCACGGAGCGACTCCTTGAGCCGGGCAGGCGCAAACTGGAATCGAGGGACTCGGACGCGATCTAGAGGGCTGTCCAGGAAGGACAGCTAGTTGCCGGCGGCCTTCGTGAGCATTTGATCCAGTTCCGTCCGCGGGAACCATCGCCCGCGTAGCATCACGCCCAACGGATGCCGCAGTTGGGCCAAGTCCGCGAGCGGGTCCTCTTCTAGGAGCAGAAGATCTGCTCGGGCTCCAAGCGTCACGGTCCCGAAGACGGCCGTGTCATCGACGTATTGCCGCACGAACTGCCCGGAATTTCGCGTGGCGGCGGCGAGCGCTTCGTAGCGGCTCAGCCCGGTATTGCTCAACGCGTCGATCTCGTCGTGGAGCGAGAAGCCGGGCACCAGCACAGGCAGCGGCGTGTCCGTCCCTGTGAGCATCGGGACGCCGGCACGGTGAAACGAGCGAATCAGCGAATGTTGAAAGTCGAACATCGCGTCGATGCGCGCTCGGGAGCGCGGGTCTTGAGGCGTGTACGGATTGCGGTCCGACCACGCCTTGATCATCTCGTCCGGCACGTATCTAGCCAAGTCGTTGTTGAGGCGGGCGTTGAGACCTTCGTTCGTGCCCCATTGGCTCGCGATGTTCCCGAAGGTGGACAACGCCGGCGTTAACCACGTACCAGCCTGGGCCATGGATGCAGCGACACCGTCGAGGTCGCGGGTGTCCAGCGACGTGAAACGGGTATAGATGAGCTCTTTGGCATGCGCGATGCCAATCTGGCGGTTCTCGATGACCGCGGAGAAGTGCAGGTTACGGGGTGCATGCCCTAGGACCGGAATCCCCTCCGTCCGACCGACCTGGACGAGTGCCGCGAACGTCTCACCGACGACCCTGCCCACGACTCTGACCCCGCGTACTCACCCGACGGATCGCGGATCGCGGATCGCGTTCGTGTCCACGCGCACGGACGGTATGGCACGGCTGCACATCATGAATGCGGATGGGAGCGACGTGTCATTCGTCGGTAGCGCCCTTGGCATCGCCCATTCGAACCCAGGATGGGCCCCGGACGGTAGTCGGTTGGCCGTGCAAGTCACCATGGACGACGGTGAGTACATCTTCCTCGCGACGCCCGAAGGGGGGTGGGGACGGGTCAAGGGTGGCGCGTCGCCGTCGTGGGCTTCAAACGGGGACGACATTTTCTTCGCCCGCAATGACTCGATCCTCCTGGCCAGTACGAGTTCGGGTTCGCTGGGGCTGGTGCTGCCGGACGGGACTGCCCCGAGGGCTTCGCCTGATGGCCGCTGGCTGTCATTCGTGCGCGGTGCGTATCCCCTAAATCCTCGCTCTACGCGCTCGATCTCGTGAACGGCAACGTGGTCCGGCTGCCGCGCTAGGCGACTGCTAGTCCCTTTCCCGGACGGCGTGGCCTCGCCCGAAGCGTCCACGAAGACCATCTTGGCCGCGCACTCCACCGTCTGAGGTAGCCATGCGTCGTGTGATTCTGCTGTTGTCGCTTGTTCTGATCGCCACACCATTGTCCGCCCAGGCCGGGTTGTCCCGCGAGCGCGACCTGCGCGAATGGCGTGTGAAGGCCGAGAAGATGCGTACGCATCTTCTGCCGACCATGCGCGAGCACGGCGTCGACCTGTGGATCATCATGAGCCGCGAGAACAACGTTGACCCCGCACTCGACTTGTTCGGTGGCTACGGGATCAGTGGCTGGTACGGCCACCGAAACGCCTATCTGTTCTACGACAACGGTACTCGACTGGAGACTACCGTTATTGGAACGCACCTCTCTGGGCACCTCGAACTCTTCTACAACGAGATCACGGGGTACGGGGAAGAAGGGCTCGCGCCACACTTGCGGCGTTACATCCAGGAACGAAACCCCGAGACGATTGCCATCAATCAGTCGTATTCAATCTCCATGGCGGACGGCCTCAGCGCAGAACTCGCCGACTATCTCTTCAATGTCCTGGGCGATCGGTTTGGGCCCCGCGTGGTGAGCTCGGAGCCGATGTTCATCGACTATGTGAGTACACGAACGGCAGCCGAAATAGAGATCGCTGAGGAGGCCGCCGCAGCGACGTGGGATATTCTTCGCACGGCGTTTTCCTCAGAGGTCATCACCCCCGGTCAGACGACCCTCATGGACGTGTACTGGTGGGTCAAAGACGAATGGATGCGGCGTGACCTGGAGTTCAATTTTCCGGCGTCGTTCGACATCCAACGGCAGGGCGTGGAAGGTGCCTTGGATGACCATGACGACCCGGTGATCCAGCCCGGCGACCTGCTGCACGTCGACTTCGGGGTGAGACTGAGTGGCCTGGTGACCGATCAGCAGAAGATGGCTTACGTGCTACGACCTGGTGAGACAGAGGCTCCCCAGGGCTTGCAGCGAGTCTTCGCCCAGTCCGCGCGGCAGGGCGAGATCATTACGCAGACCATCGTCCCGGGGGTGCTGGGGCGCGACATCGTGACCCGAGCTCAGGAACTGGGTGCGATTGAGGGGATCACCAGCAACGTCTACCCCCATGTCCAAGGAAACTGGGTTCACGATGTCGGCGCGTGGGGCAGCAAGGACTGGCCGGAGCGCTACGGCCAACACCCTCGCGAGCCCGTGCGACTCAGTGAATTTTGGTCGATCGAGTACAGCGTCAGCGGGCCGGTCACGGAGTGGGGCGGACAGACCGTGTCCATGTATCGCGAAGAGGACGCCCGGATGACTGCCGAGGGGGTAATTGAGTACCTGGTCGGTCCTCAGACTGAGTTATGGCTGATCGGTAACTGACGGCGAAGCAGGGAAGTCCCACTCCGCGATTCTTTCGGCCAATTTGAAGATCGACAGGGGTGCTGATCCCTCGGCTTTGTTGTTCGCGATCACGAACACACCGCGCTCGGCGATCAGCGCGTCGAGGACCGCGACTGCGATCCGCTCCCGTGACTCCGAATCCTCATCGACGATCTGGTTGAAAGGCTCGTAGCGTTCCTTGGCGGCCTGGTAGCGAACGCCAGCGTGCAGCATCCAGCGCACCACGAGCGCCGGCTGCTGATAGGCCTGGATCAGTTGGAGTTGGCGCTCGAGGGAGGCCATGGCCGGGTGCACTGTGTAGCAGTGAGCCACGCCAGCCGAATGGAGCGCCTCCTGATAACCTTCGGTGAGGAAAGCGGCGGTTCGCAGTTCCACTGCGTAGAGCGGGCCCTTGGGCAAGGCGTCCAAGAAGCGAAACAGTCGATCAATGAACGGCCCCGGTCCGCCAACCAGGTTCGCGGGGATCGGCGAGAACTGGAAAAGTAGGGGGCCGGCCTTCGCGCCCAGCCCTTCGACCATGGGGCCCACCACTTCGTTCGCAGCGTATGCCGGGTCAAGGAAGAGCGGGTTCGTGCCTCTGACTCCGTGGGGATCGGGGTCTGTGGGAGAGGTGATCAGGCGATCTGCCTTCACCAGAAAGCGAAAATCGTGTGGGACCGCTTTCGCGTAGGCCAAGTAGTCGGCTGCGGCGATCGACTGGTAGTAGGTCCGGTCGAGTCCGACCGTCCCTAGCAGGGGGTGTCGCGCGTACGAGGCGAGCCCGTCCTGAGCGAGAACCCGCTGCGAAGCCTTGCGGTCGTATACGATGCCTTCCCATCCGGGGAAGCTCCAAGACGACGTCCCTAGCCTGAGCGAGGGGGACAGCTTTGCCGCGAGGGCGGTCAGGTGCGGCCCCGTGGGGGCCGCGGCCACAGGCCCCGTCCCCGGCTTCGGCGTCGGCACCGCCGCGTCACTCGGCGGGTCATCGCCGAAAAGTCCCAACTGAAGATCCATGGCAGTCAATCTCCGCCCAACCGCTGACCCGGCATAGTCATCCAATCAATAGATAAGGGAATATACAGCTTCAACTTAGATAGCTGGAGGCGCCATGGCGGTCATCACGCCACTCACGTTCCAAATTCTGCTCGCTCATCGCGGAGCACAATCGCCCCGGCGCTACGACTGGCTGGCCCGTGTCGGGAGGGAGGGGGCCGAATCGGAGTCGATGCGACTGATGTCCCTCCTAGAGACCGCTCACGCCGAGGCATTTCCGCGACCGATACGGGGCAGAGGTGTTTGCGGTCCCTGAGGCGCGGGCTGCTCGGGCGGTCGGGCTGCCGTCCCGAGTCTTCTTGGGCATACGCGAGGTGGTGGGCGTGACGGAAACTGGGCGGCGGCTCCCCATGGGGCCGTCGCCCTTCTACGTTTGCGCCATGGTTGTCCAAATCTTCGGTGTGAAAAACGACAAAGACGTCCGCAAGGCGGAGCGTTTCTTCAAGGAGCGTCGCGTGCAGGTCCACTTCATGGACTTCAAGCAGCGCGCACCGTCTCGGGGTGAGCTACTCCGCTTCTTCCAGAAGTTCGGCGAAGAGAAGCTCATTGACCGGAATGCGAAGCGCTTTCATGCGCTGGGCCTACAGACGGCTTTTTATGGAAACGACCGTTGGTTGGACATCGCTTGTGACGAGCCGTTGATCCTGCGGATGCCGCTGGTTCGCGCTGGAAACAACCTGAGTGTGGGTTTGGATGAAGCCGCTTGGAAGAGCTGGCAGCCCTAGCTGAGGGCGTTCTGCCCGAGATTCATCTCTCAACCGTCGAGCAAACACCCTCCGATACGAATGAGCCCAATGCCTTTGCGCCCAGTTGAACCCCTGTCCGATCACCCCCAGATGATTGCGCGTGAGTTGGGATTGGCTGTCGAACAGGTGCGTTCGGCCGCCGGCCTGCTCGCTGAAGGGGCGACCGTGCCGTTCATCGCTCGCTACCGAAAGGAGGTCACCGGGTCGCTTGACGAAGTAGCGGTGGCGGCGGTCCGCGATCGGTTGGCGCAGCTCGCTGAGTGGGCGAAGCGACGCGACGCGATCGTCGCTTCACTCCGTGAGAGGGAACTCCTGAATGACGAGTTGCACGCCCGGATCGTAAGCGCCCATTCGCTGGCGTCACTAGAAGACCTCTACTTGCCCTACCGGCCCAAGCGTCGGACCCGAGCGATGGCGGCAAGGGAGGCCGGGTTGGAGCCGTTGGCGACAGAAATCCTGGCTCAGACCGGCGCACGAATCGATCTGTCAGGTTATGAGGATCCGGAAGCGGCCCTTGCCGGGGCCCGGGACATCATCGCGGAGGACGTGAGTGAGGACCCACAGCTCCGCAGGGAACTACGAGAGCTCTTCTCCAAACGCTCGGTACTCTCCTCCACCTTGGTGAAGAAGAAAGAGGCCGAGGCGTCGAAGTTTCGTGACTACTTCGAGTGGTCTGAACCGTTGCCCCGGGCCCCTTCGCATAGGGTGCTAGCGATCTTGCGGGGGCAGAACGGGGGCTATCTCAGAGTGCAGGCGAGACCCGACGACGCGGATGCTGTGGTACGCCTCAAGCGTCGATTTATGCGGGGACAGGGCTTCGCGACGGAAGAGGTCGGGCTCGCGCTCGAAGATGCGTACCAACGCCTGCTGTTACCGAGCCTAGAGCGGGAAACACTCAAGACGGCGAAGGCGGCGGCCGACGAGGACGCCATCCGGGTTTTTGTTACGAACCTTCGCGAACTCCTTATGGCCGCCCCATTTCGCAACAAGCGCCTGATCGCAATCGATCCCGGATTTCGGACGGGCTGTAAGGTTGTGGTTCTGGACGCGCATGGGGCGCTTCTTCACAACACGACCGTCTTTCCCACGGTGGGCCAGGGCCAGCGAGACGAAGCCGATCGAGTGGTCCGTGACCTCGTGCGGCGCTTCTCCCCCGAGGCGTTTGCGGTAGGCAATGGGACCGCTGGACGGGAGACCGAGGCCTTCCTGAATGCATTGGCGCTCGACCTCCCGGTGATCATGGTAGACGAGGCGGGCGCATCGATCTACAGCGCCAGCGAGGTGGCTCGAGAGGAACTCCCGGACCACGATCTGACGGTCCGGGGGGCGGTCTCGATCGGGAGGCGGCTCCAAGACCCCCTGGCGGAGTTGGTCAAGCTCGACCCCAAGTCCATCGGAGTCGGCCAGTATCAGCACGACGTGGATCAGCTGTGGCTGAGGTCTGCCTTGGACGACACAGTGATGAGTTGTGTGAACGCGGTGGGTGTGGACCTCAATTCAGCGAGTTCTTCTCTGCTCACTTACGTCGCTGGCCTCGGACCGAGCTTGGCCAAGAACGTGGTCAGGTGGAGAGAAGAGAACGGCGCCTTTCGGACACGGCGCGACCTGATGAAGGTCCCGCGACTCGGGGCCAAGGCCTTTGAACAAGCGGCCGGGTTTCTTCGGGTCCCGGACGGACAACACCCGCTTGATGCAAGCGGCGTCCACCCAGAACGCGAGCGTCTTGTCGAGGGGATGGCGAAGGATCTGGGGTGCTCAGTCCAGGACCTGCTCAAGGACGCGGGGCAGCGGAGCCGGATCGAGCCGAATCGTTACGTCGTGGAGGGTGTGGGCCGCCCGACGTTGGATGACATCCTCGAAGAACTCGCGCGTCCCGGACGTGACCCTCGCCCGGCGTACGAGGCCTTCTCTTTTGCGGCGGTCCACTCCATCAGTGACCTCACGCCGGGGATGGTTCTACCGGGCATCGTCACCAATGTGACCGCCTTTGGCGCCTTCGTAGACATCGGTGTTCACCAAGACGGATTGGTTCATGTGAGCCAGTTGGCCGACCGGTTCGTGAAGGACCCGAACGAGGTTGTGCGCGTGCGACAACACGTTCAGGTACGCGTGCTCCAGGTGGATGCCGAACGGAAACGCATCGGGCTGTCCATGAAGAAGGAATAGGGCGGGCTGAGGGGAGCTTCTCGTTGATCGCTGAGACCGGCCCGAGGCTTCGGTTCCATTGTTCGGCCGCAGGTCCGATGCAGGTGGCCCGTCCTGTTTTCCCAATCTGAGCCCGCGGCGTTGCTCAACTTTGGAATGCTGCCTGGGCCAAGGCGGGTGAGGTCACGGGTATGGTCGCGCGCCAGGGAATGACCGTGACTGGCGTCGGGCTCGTGCTCGGTCTGATCGCAGCAGCGGCCGGTGCGCAAGTGCTGGAGAGCTTCCTGTTCGGCGTCAGTGCACGGGACCCGCTCACGTACGCGGCGGGGGCCCTCTTCCTGGGTGCGGTCGCGAGGGCTGCGTGCTGGATTCCGGCCAGGCGGTCCGGCCGGGCTGACCCGATGCAAGCGCTGCGGATGGAGTAGGCCGACTACAGCCTGACGGAGGGCCCTAGCGAAGCCCGCCGGGCGGCGGCTTGCGAACGCCCGTAAACGACCCGGCGCCATACTCGCCAAAATCCACGCTACCCATCTTTAGGATGCCGTCCTCCAGGGTCGCTGAGTAGAAGACGTCGAACGCCCCACTGTCCATCGCGACCATCGCAACGAATGTGATGACATTCCCTTCCACAGTCCCGGTCAATTCTCCGGCGGCCATCGAACTCGAGATGAAGCCGGTCAAGACGGCTCCTTTCTGCTTGAACGTGACCTCACGCGAGCCGGTTCCGTTGGGTGATTCGACCGTGAGGATCCACTCGCCCGTGACGTCCACGTCCTGAGCGAAGGCCGCTTTTGCCGGAAGAACGGTCAGGGCAAGGAGTAGCGCGGACGCGGCGCCGAGGCGACCAGCGAACAGGGTCATGGTGGACTTCATGGGGTGCTCCGTGTGAACCGAAAGTGCCGTCTTAAGATGATCAATTAAAGGTGTTGGAGGGGGCAGAATCTGACCAGGGTAGGGGTGGACCGAATCGCCAACCTAGTCCCCCGACAGGGCCACCATCGGATCAACTCTTGTGGCCCGTACCGCCGGAATCGCACAGGCGCCCACGCCCGTCGTGAGCAGCAAGCTCAACACGATCGCGAAGGTCGCGGGATCCAATGGCTCCACCTGGTAGAGCAGTAGGGTCAGCCCGCGTGCCACCAGTACCGCCAGCCCGGACCCGATCACGAGTCCGACCGCGATCTGGCCCAATCCCTGTTTGATGATGAGTCCGGTCACTTGGCTGGCCTGGGCACCGAGCGCCATGCGAACACCCATCTCGCTGACGCGACTACTCACGCTGAAGGACATGACGCCGTAGAGGCCGACCGGAGCCGTGAACAAGGCGGCGAGACCATGCAACGCCAGTGCCCAAGGCGGCACCCACAGCCGCCAAGACGCCAGCTTCCATGATCATCTGAGACATGACCCGCGCCCGGCTCGCCCCCATGGCCGTCTGAATCGCGAGGTCGCGGCTTCGGCCCGACGCTCGCGCGAGGAGCAGGTTAGCCACGTTCGCGCACGCGATGATGAGCACCAGGACCACGGTGAAGAGCATGGCGAGTAGGATGCCCCGCGCCTCGTCGCCGATGAACTCCTCGGCATACGGCCCGATGCTCGCTGTGATGCCCTCGTTGGTCTCCGGATACTCCGCGCTGAGCTGGGCGGTGATTCCCGCGAACTCGGTCATCGCCTGATCGATGGAGACGCCCTCCTTGAGGTCTCCGAACACGTTCAACGACTGGCCCGCTCCGCGTTCGAGCGCGACGTGATCGAGCCGCAGCGGAACCCACACCTCTTGGAGCACCGGGAACTCGAAATCTTCCGGCATGACGCCGATGATCTCGCCGAGTTCACCGCTGATCGTCACGCCCTGACCGAGAACGACGGGCGAGCCCCCGTGCCGCTCCTGCCAAACGCGGTACCCTAGGAGCGCGACCTGAGGCGAACCCGGCAGCTCGTCTTCCTCCCGGAAGCCGCGCCCCAGGATAGGCTGCACACCGATGATCTCAAACGAGTTGGCGGTCATGAACCCGCCGTCGTAGCGATCTGGCCGCTCCGTACCACGGATGTTGACCGTGCCCTGGTAGAACGCCCCTAGGTGCGTGAAGGAGCGCTGCCGTTCACGCCAGTCGCGGTAGTCATGGATCGTGACATCCATCGACTCGATGCCTTGAGTCGGATTGGCCCGCTCGAGGTGCATGATCGCTTCGGCGCCCTCGAAGGGGAGGCCGCGGTACAGCGCTCCGTAGACAATCGAGAACATGACCGTCGTGAAGCCGATGCCTAGAGCCAGAGCGACAACGGCGATGACGGAGACGCTTGGGTTCTTAATGAGCCCGCGCACTGCATATCTGATGTCGCTGAAGATCGTATATAGGTCGTCATTCCCGCCCAGTCAGTGCCTGAAGGGACGTGATCGTCCCGGTCGAAAGAGCCCTTCGGGACGGCGGAGGTGGGGTTTCGAGTCGGACGTCGATGCTTTGAGGCGCCTTGATCCGTCATGGAGGCGCCCGCGTCGGCTGGACAGCTTTTGAGAACTTTCGTATCAACCGTTCTTTCACATGTGAGCCGCATGTGCAATCGTCGAGTATGCCTGTCATGATCCAAGTTCGAAACGTGCCCGATTCGCTCCACAAGGAATTAGTCCGCCGCGCTGAGGCGCGGGGGATGATCCTGACTGCGTATGTTCAGTCGGTGCTGGAGCGGGAGGTCGGGAGGCCTTCCAGAGCCGAAATCGTGCGGCGGGCGCTGGCGTTAACCCCGGTCAAATCGAGCGTATCGTCCGCTGACCTGATCCGTGCGGATCGGGGTCCGCTCCCGGAATGGTGGCGCCAACCGTCCTAGACGCATCCGCGGTGGTCGACTTCATCCGAGACGCCGCGGAGTCGCGAGCTGTTTTGGACCTCGTCGCGGACGAATCGTGCGACATCTTTGTCCCGCATTTGTGCGATCTGGAGGTGCTGTCCGCCCTGCGTACTCGGGTTCGGCGGAGTGAGGTGGAGCCCCAACACGCAAAAGAGGCGCTCGATCTCTACGAAGCGATGCCACTGAAGCGCGTCGGCCACCTGCCTCTTCTGGACCGGGCCTTCGCGCTACGCGACAACTTCTCAGCGTACGATGCCGCGTACGTCGCACTGGCTGAAGCCATAGGGGCTCGGCTTGTCACCGCGGATATGCGGCTTGCCGCAGCGGTCCGTCGGTTCACGGAGATAGAGGTCGTCGACGCCTGAGCGTGCTGGATCGCTCCCCGGTCGTATTCACGGTGGTGGCCGAAGCTGGGTCGTCTCCGATCACGAGGGTCCGATTGTCGCCTTGCCAGGATTCGCTCGTCAGCTACTGCGACTTGTTGGCGTTGAGCGCCGGCCGGCGGGAGGTCACGCACATCTATGCCAACAACAGGCAGGCTGCTGACGCCTATGACGTGAGCCTGACTGTGTTCACTGAAGACGGCCCCCGGGCTGAGGTGAAGACGTCGGTCCTCGTGACGAACGTCCTAGCGACGCTCATTGATGTCCCCGAGGTCATCGATCTTCCATTCGACGCACCCCTGTCGGTCACGTTTTCCTTCACCGACCCAGGCGCTGAGGGGAGCTGGTACGCGCAATTGCATGATCGCTTCGTCGGCGAGACGTGTCTGGGGGCGGACGACCAGCCAAACTGTGTGATCGTGAGCGTCACTGCACCCGGACAGGTTACGGTGACACAGAACGAACCGTATACCGCTGACGAACTGCCTGCCGGTTCCGAACGAGAAGTCGTGCTCTTTCTTCAGGAAGGAGAGCAGCGGCGGGCGGCGGCTCTTTCGGGGCCAAGAACCACCATCCTCATGCGACGCCCTGACAACACCGAGCCGGAGATCAGCTACCACGTCGAGGTCGACGGCCAGCCTGTGGACCCGACGGAGGGCTGGTATACGGGAGACGGCGCCATGCTTGTGTGGAGCGTGGTGGAAAACGAGTCTGTTGCGACGGTCATCGAAGGCTGCGTCGATGTGCCCCTGTCGGACGTCCGTGGGGGCACGTTCACCTGCGTGGCGATATCTCGGGGTGGTGAGTCGTCCGCGACCGCTACGATCAACTACGACAACACGCGGCCCGTTGTGGAAGGCACCGTGACTGGGAACGAGTTCCGCTCGACGGGTTGGTACACAGGTAGCGCGACGGTCGTCTGGAAGGTGACCGACAACGTGTATCCTGTGGTCAAATGCGCCGATGAGACGATCGACTATTCCACGGGTGGCACGGTCGTGAGTTGCTCTGCCACGTCGCCTGCTGGGACCGCGGAGGAAACAGAGTCTGTGAAGGTGGATGCTACGAAGCCTGACCTGGAGTAGGACATATCGGAGACGCCGGGAGCAAATGGATGGTATTCGGGTGACGAAGTTAGGGTCGTTTGGACTGCCGGTGAGGATATCTCGCCGGAGACGCTCGAGGGGTGTGTAGACACACCGGTTTCGACGGACGGCGAAGGCCTGACGTTCAGCTGCAGGGGAGTCTCTGCGGGTGGTGATAGTACAGTCACGACGGTCCCCCTCAACTACGACAACACAGCGCCGGTCGTAGATCCCGGGAGCTACGCGACGACCTACGACATCGGAGACACAGTCGTCATCGACTGTACGGCGACCGATTCGGGATCCGGCATCGCCACTGATTGTGTTGACCTGAATCAGGGCGCGTGGAATTTCGGCGGCACCGGAGTCTTTTCAGTCCAGTTCGACGCTACGGACTTCGCGGGACACAGCGCCACTACCGTGACTGCGACATTCGAGATCACGGTGTCGGCGGAGGGCCTGCAGAACGTCGTGACCGCAATGGTCACGGACGGCAACCTGGCGACTTCTCTGCTCAACCATCTCTCAACGGCGGCTGCGGCGCCCAACGAAAATGCCGCGGCGGGGTCCCTCGGGTCCTTCTACAACCAGGTCGCTGCCGGAATGAACTCAGGGGCGATCTCGGCTGAGGATGGTGCCTTCCTGCAAGGCTTGCCGATTGAGATGGGGGCGAACGTGAACGACAACGCCGGCGGGAACGGCAAAGGAAAGGGGCGCTAGCCTAAATGGCTCCATTCGAACTAGGTCGGTGGCCCCGCCGAGGGTAGGGGGCGGCGGGCCGGTTGGGCGCGCATCCACCACGATTCAGCTCGGGAGGATGTCCACCGAGTTGCGCCGTCAGTTGGAGACGAAGGCGGCGGCCGAAGGCGTGAGTGTGGCTGAGGCTGGGCTACGGGTGCTTGAAGCCGGAGCCGCTCGTGAGGCAGCCGAGCTCACGGACTATCTGAGGCGAGTGCTCGAGAGAGAACTCGGGGAGTAAGCGGACGGATCTCCGCCTAGATTTCTCCCAAGATTTCTCCCTAGATCTCCCCCCTCTTGGCGAAGCCCACAATGTGTTCCGCGGCCCGGAACGCCAACGCCTGAATCGTCATCGTAGGCTGTCCGCGGCCGGACGTCACGAGACTGCTCCCGTCGCAGATGAACAAGTTGGGCACCTCATGGCTCCGGTGGTACTTGTCCACCACGGAAGTGGCCGGGTCGTTCCCCATGCGACAGGTGCCCAGGAGGTGGAAGCCCACATTCTGCTCATTCACCGGTTCCTTCCAGACCCGGGTAGCGCCCGCAGCGTCCATGATCTCCGCGCCCCGGTCCTGCAGGTACCGCATCATGGCCAGATCGTCCGGGTGGTCCTTGTAGGTGATCCGCAGAACCGGACGCCCGAAGCGGTCCTTCAACTCGGGATCCAGGGTGACGGTGTTGGTCTCCAGGGGAAGGGACGTGGTGTGGGACAAGACTTGCATGGAGCGGTTGAACTGGTGCGCCAAGGCGCGCCGGTACTCTAACCCCCACTGCGGATCGTCCTGGGGAATCCCCGCCAGAGCAAATAAGAGCGGTCCGTTGTAGATCTGCCGCCCGTCCAGGCCGCCACCACCGTAGAAGCCGCGCTTCGGGTCTGTATCCCACCAGTCCGTGCAGATCCGTGTGACGCCTTGACTCTTGTACTCGTTGAGGGGCTCCTCAAACCAGGCGTTGACCAGCGATCCGCCGTTGAACATGAGGTGCTTGCCCACCATGCCGCTGCCATTGCTCAGCCCCTGGGGGAAACGCGACGACTCGGACATGAAAAGAATCCGGGGCGTCTCTGCGCCGTTCGCGCACAACACCACCGCCTTCGCCGCCTGAGCCTGCACGCGGCCGTCCTTGTCGAAGTACACCACCTCGCGCACCCGGCCCGCGTCGTTCAACTCGATGCGGTGCACCGTGCTCTCGGCCCGGATCTCGCACCGGCCTGTCGCCTCGGCCTCGGGAATCATGGTGGCCAGGGTGGACGACTTGGCGTTCATCTCGCACATGTAACCCATGCACGCACCGCAGTGGGCGCAGGCGCCCCGGCCCGGACGGGGCTCCGAAAGGATGGCCATGGGCGCGATGTGCGGCTCAAAGCCCAGCTTCTTCGCCCCGCGCTCGAAGAGCACGCCCGACGACTTCACGGGAAGCGGGGGGTGGGGATAGGGCCGGGATCGCGCTGGATCGTTGGGTCCGGGCGCACCGGATACACCCACTTCCCAGTCCACCTTGGTATAGTAAGGCTCCAACTCCTCGTAGCTGATGGGCCAATCCGCCAACGCGGTACCCGGAATGGCACCGAGCACGCTCCGCTCCTTGAAGTCGATGGGGCGGAATCGCCAGTAATTGGCGGTGAAATGCGTGCTGCTTCCCCCCACCGTCCTGGCGTAGTGGGCGGGGTGGAAGGGAGTGGCCGCGGGCTGAGCGTCATCGTCGGCGGTGGAGCGGAACGTCTGAGGCTCATCACCTTGCAGCGCGACGTCCATGGAGATGGCCAACTCGTCGTGACTCACGTCCGCTGCGCGCCGATACGGTCCCTGCTCCAGCACCACCACGGTGAAGCCCGCTTGGGAGAGCTCTCGAGCCATCGTGCCTCCGGCGGCGCCAGAACCAATGACGACGAAGTCCACTTCGTCGCTCGTCTGGAAGGTGACAGCTGGCGGAGTGGCGGCAGACAAGAACGCCCTGCGACTCAGCGCCGTTCCGGGGACGCGGGGGCTCATTGATCACCTCCACTCGTCGCTTCTGCGTCGTAGAAGCCGAACGGAGGTTGCCACACGTGGCGGTCGTCGTATCCCAGGAGGGCCCACCCGCCTTTGTCCCGGTTTCCCCCGTGGGCGGGCGCAGCAAAGGCCCCGAAGACCACGAGGGTCCGCAGGGCTCCAAACGCATCGGGCGCGTCCTGCTCGAGCCCGCGCACGATGGCGTCCATGGCGTCCCCATCCAACGCAGCGAAGCCGTCCACGCCCGGGTGTGCAGCCTGTACCTGTTCATCGAGGACTTGGAGTCCGTAGCGTAGCCCTTCCAGGATGTCGGTACGCTCGGCCGCGTAGTGATCCATGAACACCACCGCGCCCAACGCAGTGGCGCCGGGGGCGTCGCCATCAGGAGGCAGTATCCTGTCGGAGAAGGCTTCCAAGGTGCGTCGCTCCGCATCCGTAAGGATGCGCGGGCCCTCGCCGTTGCTCATGGCCTCCGAAGCTGAGTCCGCGGCCTGTTGGCATCCAGAGAGGGACAGGACGAGCCCGCCTCCGGTCGCGAGCATGCCGGAGATGCGGAGAAAATCACGCCGGGACGAGGGTTTGGCGAGCATGCGATCTCAGGGGCAGGGGGCAGAAAACGATACAGCGGACAGCGTGGGGAGGGTCCGCGGCTGCGACGGCGAACATGCCAAATCGGTGCGGCATCCGCCAGGGTGTGGGGCGGTTTTGGGTGATTGAGCGGGTGTTGTTGGATCACGCGTCCGCGCTCGGTGCCGGCCTGATCGGACTCGGTGCTCAAGAGGGGACAAGATGGGAGTAGGGGCTTCAGCGGGCGCCGGCGTAAGGGGGGGCTGGACGGAGGAGCGGGCACCGTAGTCGCGATGCTCGGACCTCAGTCATACTTTGGTCGCATGAAGACCATGCAATGGACGGCGGCTGGGCTCCTCGCCTTGACCGTGGCCGTCACCGGCTGTGCGATCGAGTCGACTGACCAGGGTGCTGCGGGTGCCGCTCAAGCGCGCGTCCTTCCTGCCGACCCTAACGTCGTTGTGATTGTGGTGGACGACCTGCGTTTTGACGAGTATGGCGCCGCGGGCCACCCTTACCTCGACACGCCGAACATCGATCGCCTGGCCGCCGAGGGGGCGACGTTCGTCAACTCGTTCCACGCGGTGCCGCTGTGCTCGCCAAACCGCGCTTCGCTCCTGACCGGCCAGTATCCGTCGCGGCACGGCATTGTCGACAACGTGGCGCGCGTGCGTGCGAGCTTCCGTTTGGAGACCTTCCCCCAAGCGATGCAGGTGCGCGGCTACGAGACCGCATTTGTGGGCAAATGGCACATGGGGAACGACCCCACACCCCGCGATGGCTTCGACCAATGGGTCGCGCTGCCCGGGCAGGGACGGTCCACCAATCCCGAGCTTTACGAGGACGGCCGACTCCACGTCGTGGAAGGGTATACCACGGACATCCTGACGGACCGGGCGGTCGAGTTCATTCAGCGCGAAAGGGACGGGCCCTTCATGGTCTACCTCGCGCACAAGGCGATTCACCCAGACATCCAGCAGCTGGACGATGGGTCGACCCCACCTGGCGCCGTTGGAGAGTACATGCCGGCGCCCCGCCATCGAGGCTCGTACGAGAATGAGGTACTCCCTCGGCGGCCAAACACGATCGAGACGCTGGCGGACCTCGACTCGAAACCCGCGATTCGAAACGCGTTGGCCTTCCGAGAGACCGGCAGCGCCGATGCCGACTACAGCCAAGTTCCGTCTCCCCAAACCGGTGAGACGCTCATCCGCCGGCGGGCGGAAATGTTGCGAGCCGTGGATGACGGCCTCGGCCGTATTGTCGAGGCGCTAGAAGCCGCGGGTGAATTGGACAACACGGTCATCGTCTTCACGAGCGACAACGGCTTCTTTTATGACGAACACGGGCTGACGAGCGAGCGAAGGCTGCCCTACGAGGAGTCGATACGGAATCCGCTCATCGTACGGTACCCGGCCGTCGCCGCGGCGGGTGCGCGCTTGGAATCCCTCGCCGTCTCCGTCGACCTCGCGCCCACCATCTTGGAACTCACGGGCACGCCTATTGGCGACCACATTCAAGGCGCCTCTTTGGTGCCAGTGCTGATGGGGGACACTGACGGCTGGCGGTCATCCGTGCTGGTCGAGTTCTACACCTACGAGAACCCATTTCCGCACTTGATGGACATGGACTACCGGGCCCTCCGCACGGACCGTTACAAGTACATCCATTGGGTCCAGCACCCGAGTATGGACGAGATGTACGATTTGCAGACGGACCCCTATGAGATGACCAACCTGATTGACGACGAGTCTGTCGCTTCGTTGCAGGCTGAGCTTCGGGATGAGTTGGGCCGCCAGGTACTCGGGGTGCTGGGGCTGGGGCGCATAGAAGGGAACTGACTCGGTGTGGCGGCTATGCCCGGATAACCACGCAAGATTACTACGAAATGGGGCGCGTCTTGGGTAGCAATTTCACCGACCACAAACCCGAGTTGGTATCGCTGAAGAACACGTGCCCTTTATACGGCTGCGTTCCCCAGACCATGGTGGCGTTGGGCGTGTAGCCGACGGGTGACGCGGACTTGAATACGGCGATTTCGCGTCCCTGCGTGTAGAGATTACCCATCAGCTCGCCACTCACGTCCACGACACGCATGCCGCCCTCGTAGTAGGCCTGATACAGCTTGTCGTCTTCGACCCACAGATTGTGCGTGCCGAATTCTGGCACCTCGTAGCGGGCTACCATTTCCGGGTTTTCCGGGTCCGTGAAATCAACAATCTGGACGTAGCCTCGGGTCACCAACGGAATCCCGCCCGTGCCGGTTTCCGGGTCGTAACGGCTCTGATACGAGCCCATCGATCGAGGATAGCCAGCCCAGGCGAGCCCCGTTCGGTCCATGAATTCGTCACCGAGAAACAGGTAGGTCTTGCCGCTCGATTCTTGATAGTAAGGGAACGCCGCGTGTGTCTTGCCTGTCGGCGTCGCATAGGAGGTGACGAAGACAGGGTTTTGCGGCGATCCGCCCCAACGCCCGTCGCCGACATCCACGACTACCACGCCGGTGCCCCACTCGGACGAATACGCGAGCCCTTTGTTGACCCACACATCGTGCAGCCGGCTGTCGGGATGGTTGTACTCCGAGACGAACTTGGGTGCGTAGATGTCGCTCACATCGATGATGACGTACTTGTCGCCGTTTGCGAGTGCGTACAGCAGGTCGTTTTCGGCGAACATGTTGTGGACGCCGCCCGTGATCTGGTCGTCGTAGATCGAAGCCACTTTGGGGTGTCTGGGGTCGGCCATGTCCAGAATTACCAGCCCGTCGCGCCGGTTCGTCGCGCCTTCCCGGGAGATGACCGCGTAGCGTCCGTCCGGCGAAGCCTTCACATCGTTTACGGTCCGCGCGTCGACCTGGATCGAGTCAATTTTGGTGATCGTGGCCGGATCGGTCACGTCGTAGAAGAACGCGAAGCCACCCGAGACCTTGGAGCCGGTGATCGCGTAGTCGCGTCCGTCCACGCCCTCGAAGACCCAGATGTCGGTGGTGCGGTACCAGTCCTCAGTCGTGTGCCCCACAACTTCGAGCTCTTGCACAACATCCCGCGGATCCGCTTCGAACGAGGCTCGAGCCGAAAGCGGGCCGACCGACGCGGTCACGGTATGGATGCCGGGCACGTCGGCGACGAAGGCGCCGCCGTGCATCTGCCCCGTGGCCGGCACCCCCATCATACCGTCGGTCGCGGTATAGGCGTGGGACCATCCAATGGGTGCATCTGCGACAACCTGGCCGGCTGCGTTCCGGACTACGGCTTCGAAGCGCACGACGTCACCAGTCCGGACGCGACCAGTGGGCGCTCCCCGTAGCTCAAGAGCTACCCCTGGGAATGCGCTCACGGAATGACTGAGGGACTGCTCCACGCCTTCGAACGCGGCCGTGATGGTCACAGAGCCAGTCGTGTGGGCGGTCACGTTGCCGAAGGCGTCGACAGTCGCCACAGCCGGCGCGGAAGAGCGCCACGAAATGTTGGGGTCAGGTCGGTGGGAGCCGTCCGCGTGGAGCACTCGGGAGGTGTACGCCACTGTCGTGCCTGCGAACAGCGTGGCGGACGCCATGAGCTCGACCTCTCTGGGCCGCGGCCAAGTCACCACAAGCGGCACACGCAGCGTCGGGGGTGTCGCACTTGAGCCCGCCGCGATGACCACCGTCACAACGATCTCGTACTCGCCCGGCTCCATGCCATGAACCATGCCGTCTACGATCTCGGCGGCTTCCCGGGGACCGGTGATTCGGAGAGGCACGTGTAATAGGGCGCCGCTGGAATCGAAGGCGTCCACCGTGAATGGCACTGCGTCACCTGCGGCGACGGTGACCGTCTGGCTACTGGCCACCAGCCGTGAAACGGACTCCGCGCCCGTTTGGGCTGCAAGCGGCGCGTAGGCGAGAAACAGGGACGTGAGCGCCCCTAGAATTGTAGTACGGTACATAGATCGCTGTCCCGGCAGTTTTGCGAGTTGGCCTCACCGACGATCGCAATGTGCGACCCGTCAGGGCTCACAGCGAGTCGACTGATGGATATGCCCATCTCCGAGAAGTCGGCGATCTCCACCCAGGACTGGCCCGGCTCACGCATCCACGCGTAGAGCTTCGACTCGTGACCTTGGAGGAGGGTCCCCGACGGGGTCCAAGCGTGGTAGTCACCACCCTCAATCGTCTCGGCGAGCAGCTCGGTCACCCCTGTCGAAGGGTCGAGCCACATGATGCCTGAAAGGCCGTCGTCGAAACGCTGGACGAAGCTGATCGCGTCAGAGCCCGGAATGTTGTGGATCGAACGTCCGACGTTCTCGCCCACGATCTCGACCGTGCCTGTCCCTATGTTGCCGATCCGAAGCGTCGCCGGTCGGCCGAGCACGAACATCACCACCGTCTCGTTGTCCACCCATTTGTGGTAGCCGACGGGAGCCAGATCCGGCAGGAGCACCGACGGGTTACCGCCATCAAGGTCAAAACGCCACAACCGCTGCAGCGAGTCCGCCTCAACTCGGATCACGGATATGCCGGAGCCGTCGGGGAGGGGCGTCGCAGAGTATTCGCTTTCCGGGGCGCTTGCGATGACCTGGGTCACACGTTGGCTCACGAGGTCGTAGCGCCAGATGTCGGCCTGACCGCTGTGGTCATCAATCACTGTATACCAGATACCGGAGCCGTCGGGTGTGAAGAAGGGCTGATTGTCATAGCCAGCACGGTTGGTGGCGTTCTCGAGATCACCCACAGCGATGGCCCCGTCAGCGCCCGTGGTGAGTGTGGCAAGAAAGACATCAGATCCGATCGGCATACCTGGGAGCGGCCCCCGGCTCGCGGCTTCAGGTTGGGCTTCCGAGGCACATGCGGAAAGCGAGCACACGAGGACGACGGTCCAAATTCCGCGACGGGTCATCGGCTGCCTTGGAGCGATGCGATAAGGAAGGCGCAGCTTCCCGGGGCCCCGCCACTACCGAGAGTCAAGCTTAGGAAACGCGGCAAAAAGCCCTCAGGTGCGGCGCCGCCGGATCCGAGTGAGCCGCGTTCCGCGAGCTCAAACAGGTCGCGTTCATCGCGCACGCGCACGAGCGTCTCACGCGCATCGTCGCGCCATTCGTCATAGGTCTCGTCCGGCCCGAACACCATTTTGTGCAGGTTGATGCACGGTGCGAGCATGTTGAACGTGGCGAAGTATTCCCATCGCAGCCCGCGCAGGGCGTCTTCCGACTGCACCAGATCCGGAACCCCCTGAAGCAGCGAATGGATGTCCTCGGGAATCACGCCGGCGCGGGCTTTGTGCGCAGCGCGCAGCGCCCCTTCGCGGGCCCAGACGAGCGTATCTGCACGCTCGTCGTTTCCAATCACGATGTCCACAAGTTCGGCCCGCGCCAAAGCATGGAACTCCCCATGTGCCGGATGCTCAGCCGCCTGCCTCATCGCCGCCTGCTCCTCTGGCGAGAAGTCTGCTAAGGGTCGACTCATGAGGTCCGTTGCGATCGACTCCGAGAATGGATCGGGGAAAAAATCCGCGTCAGGGAACCAGACCGTCGGGTAGGCTTGTGTGGGTGCGTTCTCCCAGGGCTCGGGGTCGCCGCCGCCGACGAAGGCGAGGTTGTGCAGAGCCTCACCCGCAGCAGCCGGGGTGATGGTGGGGTCGGCCTCGGCCGTGTGGTGGCGAAGCACCTCGGTGCCACCGGCCATCTCCTGAACTGACAAAAATGTGGGCACCGCGATCTGAGTCAGAATCGGACTAGTTGACGTTGTGACTGCGAGCGTCAGGGTCGGGACAAAAGCCCCGATGAATAGGACGACAACTACCGTGCCCCCGGTCCTGAACATGCCTCCCTCTCCCTTCGGGCCCGCTCCGAGTACGACAACGTCACCCGCCTCGTCGAGGGCGGCTGTCCAGGCCGCGCTCTCGGTCGCGACACGATCCGAGCCCTCCTTGGCGTTCCATGACTGTTTGGCGCCGCGAACGATACCTGCCTGCAGGATGAGAATGATCTGGCCGGCGACGAACATGAACGCGGAAGGTCCCACGGCCATGGGCCAGATTCCAGAAGGTGTGACAAAGCCCCGTGCAGCCAGCATGATCGCGATGCCGAAGCCCACGACGAACCACAAAGCGGCCGCGAGAACGAGTGCCGAACCCCTAAGCCGTGCGCTCACAACCGCGGCACGGCGCTTCGCATCTAGGAGGCTGAAATGGGGCTTGCCTTGGATCAGAAACCCGTTGTCACGCGAGACATCTGTGACGATTTCGACAATCGTCATTGTCCCGTACCCAGCGTCCGCGGCCTTCGCTGCGGCCCGCATCAATCCAAAGAACGTGCCGAAGCCGAACAGGATGATGACGGCGCCGAGGCTCGCGATGCCAAGCCCGACCCGCCAGTTGTCTTCAAACGGCCCGAGGCTATAGAACGGCTGCTCTACCTCCAGCGCCCACAGGAGCGGCAACACCAGGATCAGGCTTCCGGCCCAACTGATCCCGATCACCCTCCAAAGCCGGCCCTGGAGGTGCTCCATTCCTGGGGGTGGCCATGACAATGGGCCGGGGATTGGCTGCTGTGAGGCTTTTTGGGGCTCGTCGTTGCTCATCACGCTTCCCTGAAGGTCTGGGCGGCATGGCGTCCGGCGGGCGAATCCCGGCCGGGGCTGCCCAGATGCCGAACGTATCCAAGAGCAAGATGCGACCGGGGCGGGGGGCGGCGAAAGTCCTTTGGTACAGGTAGCCGGTGACCCGATCTGGGCGGGCGGTCGTTTTGGAGGGGTCTGTGCCACGCTGTAGGTGTCACAAAACGTGTGGCAGGTTCGTTATGTACGATGGAAACCACACACATGGGGGGGAAGTGAGACGCAATCGGGTGGGGCGATGGGTGATGGTCTTGATGGCCGCGGCGTCGGGGTGCGGTAACGCAACCGGGCCGCTCAGCGGCGATGAAATCGTGGGAGTCTGGGACTGGGAGGAGTCGAGCGGCGGGTTCGCCAGCACGACGATCACACCCGAATCCGCTGGATATACCATGACGCTTGAGTTCACAGCTTCAGGCGACGTTGAAATGATTCGGGAGGATGTCGTGGCATCAAGCGGGTACCGAATCGTGCTCACCGACGATGGGAATGCTGAGCGAATCGAGTACGATGTTTCTTTGCTCGGCTTCGAGACCCAAGAAGTGACGTTTGTCGGTGGCAGACTGGTGCTGACCGACCCGTGTTGTGACGGGTTCACCTACCGATTCGCAAGAGTCCCTTGAGCCAGCTCTCGGCTATGTCCGCCGCTCTCGCTGGCCGGGTTCTGGCGTGTCTGCTGGTCGCCTCCGCCGCGGGCTGCTCCGACGTGCTCTTTGAGTCACAACTAGATGAACTCGCGGACAATTTGGAACGGTGGGAGGCGACTCGTCCGGCGGAATACACATTTGCCATCGCAAGGCTGTGCTTCTGTGGCCCCGAGGCGCGCGGACCGGTGCGGGTGACGGTCGCCGGGTCGGTGGTCGTGTCACAGCACTATGTGGACAGTGGCGAACCGGTTCAGGGCGAGGCGGTCGAGTGGTTCCCTGACGTGGACGGACTGTTCGCGATTCTGAGGGCCGCCTTAGAGGGTGGGGCGTTCGACGTCCGTGTGAGCTACGACGCATCAACGGGCGTGCCCATCGATGTCTGGATCGACTATGACCAGAATACCGTCGATGAGGAATTGGGCTTCGAAGTGACCGAGGCGGTTCATTAGGTTGGACGGTCGTTAGCAGGTACGGTCCACAGTCCCCAAGGCAACCGCCGCGCCGTCTACATGCGTCGTAAACAGAACAGTGACGCGCAGACAGGAGCGGCCAGGTGCAGGACTCAGTTGGATTGACCGGCCTTCAGCTATCGATTCTTGATGTGCTGTGGGAGGCGGGCGAGGCGACCACACAGCAGGTGTGGGAGGGGCTCAATGTTGAGCGCTCACTCGCGTTGACGACGGTGGCCACGCTTCTGTCCCGACTTGAAAAAAAGGCCGTGCTTACGCACCGGCGCGAGGGGCGTCAGTACGTTTATCGTGCGACCGTGAGCCGCTCGGAGGTGAGACGATCCAAGGTTCGAGAGCTCACGGAGACCCTGTTCGGGGGCGATGCAACGGCGCTCCTGAGCCATCTGGTTCGCGCGGACGACGTGGAGACCGAGGAGTTGGAGCGTATCCGCCACGAGATTGTTGAAGTAGGCGAAGATCTGGATCTGACCGGACATCCAGCGGATGACCGCCAGTTCGAGCGCCAGAATGCCGAAGGTCGCGAGCGCGAGGCGGACCAGAGCCCCCCCGGGCCGGCGATGGGCTCGGGCTGTGCGGTCGGGTCAGCTTTTAGGGTGTATGTTCTGTTTCCGGGGACTCGGAGAGGGGACTCTCTCGCCAAAGTTGGAGGGTTGCGGTGGCCCAACTTATGGGGAGTTGCCGAGACTTAGCGAATTGGGTGGGCGCCGGCCGCACTTTATCATGGCGGGCGGGGTCGTATATTGCCGCACCCGTTATTGCTGGGCTCGTGGGCTTAAAAGGTTCTGCGACCCGATGAGCACACCTGTCCTTTGTTGCCCGACTGAAACGCACGCCTTCGCTGGGAGCCTTTTTTGAAGCGCACGCCAGGCGCGAGTCGTCTAGCCACTGTAACCGTTCCGGCGCCGGACCTTCGTCCGGACGCCTTCCTTAGGCATGCCGCCGGAGAAGCGCGGGGCTTTTGGGCGCGCGGCGATCGCTGGGTAGCGCATCGCGGTGTGCTCGTAGAACTCCGACCTGACGAGCGCACAGGTACCGACCACTTCGGCTTGGTTGCAGAGCGGGCCTATGCGGTCGCCCATGATCCAGTGTTGCCTCAAGGCGCTGCCCGCGCGCCGCGTGTCCGCTTCTTTGGAGGCTTTTCCTTCCGTCAGGATCACGAAGCGGAGGGTGTCTGGGAGGCCTTTCCTGCATGGCTCTTTCACGTCCCGCTGTTCGAACTGGAGGGCGATGGGTCGGGCGATGCCTGGTTGCATGCGCGCGCTCTGGTGCCGCCTGACGCCAGTGAGGATGTGTTCAGCAGGCTCCGGCACCGAGCAGAAGCGCTGCGTGCGGAGCTGACCGCGCTGGCTGATTCCCGCTCCCCGAGTTCGGCCGCAACGCTCGGCCGGCGCACGGTCACAGACCGTGGCAATTGGGAGGGTGCAGTGGATGAGTCGCTCGCCGCGATTCGCGCCCGGCGGGTGTCTAAGGTGGTGTTGGCCCGCACGCTCGATGTGGCCCTCGACGCACCGATCGATCCAGTGGACGTCGTGTCGCACCTGTGGGATGCCAATCGCGGCAGCCACGTCTTCATGTTCGAGCCCGAGCCCGGAGCGTCGTTGGTCGGCGCCGCCCCGGAGACCGTCGCAACGCTCAGGAACGGCGTTTTTCACGCGACGGCGGTCGCAGGATCCATACGGAGAGGAACGTCCCAGCGTGAGCAGGCCGAGTTGGCCGCCCAGTTGCTCGCCAGCGACAAGGACCGTGCCGAGCAGCGCATTGCGCTAGACGACATGGTCAGTCGCCTGAAGACTGTGGGGCACCAGATCCGTACCGATCCGCAGCCGCACGTGCTGACCTTGGCACGTATCCAGCACCTTGAGACCGAGATCCGGGCCAGCGTCCCGGGCGGCGTCGGGGTGCTCGATCTTTTACGACTCCTACATCCCACGGCCGCGGTCTGCGGCCTGCCGCGTGAGACCGCGATGGATGTCTTGGAGGAAGAAGAGCCGTTTGAACGGGGTTGGTATGCGGGCCCGGTCGGCTGGTTCGACGCCGAGGGTAACGGGGCTTTTGCGCCCGCACTCAGGACCGGCGTGTCGGCAGGTAATTCCTGGAGGCTCTTCGCAGGGGCCGGCATCGTCGAGGGATCGGTGCCCGCGCTCGAGTGGGACGAGACCGCCATCAAATTCGAGCCGATGCTTGAAGCGCTCAAAGCGAGCGGCATGCAGTTGGCGGAAGACGAGCCGGACGCTGTCCTGAGTGAGCGCAGGGAGTTTTCGCACGATGAGTAACGGCGCCGCGACCACACTATGGGCGCAGGCTTTTTGCGACGAGCTGGCGCGAGCTGGCGTTCGTGAGGTCGTGGTGGCACCGGGGTCGCGATCGACACCCTTGGTGATGGCCTTCGCGGCGGATGATCGCTTTCGTTGCCGGGTCCACCTCGACGAGCGTTCGGCTGCGTTCTTTGCGCTCGGCGTCGGGAAGGCGAGTGGGCGGCCAGCGGTTGTCGTGACCACCTCCGGCACCGCCGCGGCGAACGTGTTTCCGGCGGTGATCGAAGCGGCCCAGGGCGAGACGCCCCTCTTGGTGCTCACGGCCGACAGGCCGCACCACCTCCGTGACGCGGACGCCAACCAGGCGATCGACCAGATTCATCTTTACGGCTCGTTTACGCGGGCCTTTTTCGAGGTCGCGCAACCGATCTTGCACGAGCCCGCCTTCGCTCACCTGCGTGCCCTCGCCGGCCGAGCGGTGGCCGAGGCGTCGGGATCACCACGCGGGCCGGTGCATCTCAACTTTCCGTTCGACAAGCCGCTTGAACCCGTCCTCGGCGCTGAGCCGTTCCGCACGGAGCATCAACTGGCCGGGGCCGGACGTGATGACGGGGTGCCGTTCGTGCAGGTGGATGTCGGTCGCCGAGAGGCTTCTCCAGAGGCCTTGGAGGCGCTAGTGGCTGCCGTCGCTACCCCGCGTGGTGTCATCGTCGCGGGTCCGACCACCGAAGGCGCCCGGCTCGGAGAAGCCGTGTGGGCGCTGGCGGGCGCGACCGGTTTTCCGGTGATGGCAGACGCCCTCTCCGGCGCACGTTTTGGCCCTAGCGGCGACGCACATGTCGTTGCCGCGTACGACCTTTTCCTTCGAGATGACAACGTTCGGGACTCGCTGACGCCGACACTCATTGTACGTGTGGGAGCCTCTCCGACGTCCGCGGCCCTACAGGGATGGATGAAACACCACGGTGGCGTGCGCCACGTTGTAGTGGACGGCGGGAGCCGCTGGAAGGACCATGGGGCGCTGGCGACCGAGTACGTGCAGGCTGACGCCGCGGACACCTTGGCCTCGGTCGCTGAATTAGCCCCGATGTCGACCGATCCGGAGTGGCAGGCGAGCTGGCGCACCGCTGAGGCGGCCGCGCTTGCGGTCCTCTCTGGCGACGTCGAGCATCGGCATGAGGGTCACGTGGCGGGCATTGTGGCGGCGACGCTGCCACAAGACGGAACGCTATTTGTGTCCAGCTCGATGCCTGTTCGTGATCTTGACGCCTTTGGACATCCCCACGCTGAGGGGATCACGGTGCTGGGCAATCGTGGGGCGAGTGGAATCGATGGAATCGTCTCTACCGCGTTCGGGGTCGCCGCCGCGAGTGACGGTCCAACCGTTTGTCTGCTCGGGGATGTGGCGTTCTTTCACGACCAGAACGGATTGCTCTGGAGCCGTGAGAAGGACGCCGCCGTGATCTTTGTGCTGATCGACAACGACGGCGGTGGCATCTTCCACATGCTACCGATCGCGGCACACGAACCGGGCTTCACACGCTTCTTCGCCACCCCGCATGGCTTGGATTTCCGGCATGTTGCCGAGATGCACGACGTTCCGTTCCAGGACGCTGAGGTGGAAAGCTTCTCGCAGCATCTCGACGAGGCGATCGCATTACGGAGAAGCTGCGTTCTGAGAATCCGTACAAGCCGGGAAGAAAACACTCGCCACCGCCGCGAGGTTACCGACGCGGTATCGCGCAGCGTGCGCGAGGCACTAGCTCGATCACTCGACCTTCACACAAAACCCATCTTGATGAAATGAGCAAACCGGACTGGAAAGAGGTCAAATCCTACGAGGACATCACCTATCACAAATGTGATGGTGTCGCCCGTATCGCCTTCAATCGTCCAGAGGTCAGGAACGCGTTTCGGCCTGACACACTGCTCGAAATGCAGGAAGCGTTTCGTGACGCCGGAGAAGACCCGTCCGTGGGAGTGGTGCTCTTGACCGGTAATGGTCCGTCCAAAGACGGGAAGTGGGCCTTCTGTGCCGGCGGTGACCAGAAGGTCCGCGGCGAGGGCGGCTACGTCGGCAAGAGCGGAGTTCCTCGCCTCAACGTCCTTGAGCTTCAGCGCTACATGCGGTCCATGCCGAAGCCGGTGATTGCTCTGGTCGCGGGTTATGCGATCGGGGGAGGACACGTGCTCCACATCGTCTGCGACCTGACGATCGCGGCAGAGAATGGTGTCTTCGGACAGACCGGCCCCATCGTCGGGTCTTTCGATGGAGGCTTCGGCTCGTCCTTCCTGGCGCGAATGGTCGGCCAGAAGCGCGCGCGGGAGATCTGGTATTTGTGCCGTCAGTACTCGGCGCAAGAGGCCTTTGACATGGGCATGGTGAACAAGGTCGTGCCGCTTGAACAGTTGGAGCAGGAGGGATGGAATTGGGCCCAGGAGATCATGGACATGAGCCCGCTCGCGATCCGTCTGCTCAAGAGTGCCTTCAACGCTGATCTAGACGGGCAGGCGGGCATTCAGGAACTCGCCGGGAATGCCACGTTGCTCTACTACATGACCGAGCAAGGCCAGGAAGGGAAACGAGCGTATTTGGAAAAAAGAAAACCCGAGTTCCGAAAGTACCCATGGTTGCCCTGGTAGGGGTGACGCGCGTCCTGTGATCTCGCCAGACATCTCGCCCACTCGGGCCTGGGTCCTCGCGGCGCGATCCAAGACCTTGCCGGCTGCGATCGCACCCGTACTGGTCGGCACCGGACTGGCCGCGCACCACGGGGTGCTCTCGCTGTTGCCAGCCGTAGCCGCACTTCTTGGGGCAGTACTGATCCAGATCGGGACGAATCTGGCGAACGACTACTACGACTTCGTCCGCGGGGGGGATACCGCCGCACGGGTCGGCCCGGTGCGTGTCACGCAGGCGGGCCTTCTGCCGCCAGCCACAGTCAAGCGAGGCATGGTGGTCGCTTTGAGCGCTGCCGTGGTTGTCGGCATATACCTCGTTTGGGTTGCAGGCTGGCCGATTGTGTGGATTGGGGTGAGCTCCGTGGCGTGTGCTGTGCTCTATACGGGGGGCCCGTTCCCGCTTGCTTACCATGGGCTCGGAGACGTGTTCGTGTTTGTCTTCTTTGGCCTCGTCGCGGTGGCGGGCACGTACTACGTGCAGGGACTCAGTTGGCCTCCTGACGCCTTCCTGGCTGGTGCTGCCTTGGGCGCGTTGAACACGTCGATCCTTGTCGTGAATAATCTGCGCGACATAGGCACTGACACGGTGGCTGGGAAACGGACGCTCGCGGTGCGACTCGGCGTGACAGGCACTCGGGTCGAGTACCTGCTGATGTTGGTGGTAGCCTTCACCGTGCCTCTCGTGGGATGGCGGGTGTATCAATGGCCGGTTGCGGTACTCTCTGTGCTGATCGTCTTGCCGCTCTGCGTGCCGCCACTAAAGAAGGTCTTCGGGTTCGCGGAGCCGGTTGAACTTCTTCCGGCTCTCGGTGAGACCGCCCGAGTCGTTGCCGTGTTTGCGCTCTTCCTTGGACTCGCTCTGGCGTACGGCTGATGGTCGTCGATCTGCTTCAAGATGTGCTGAACCGCGCAGCATCAGCCCACCGGCCGATGCTGGTTTCGCCTGAGGGAAGTTGGACGCTGGCCGAACTCGACGACGAGGTGGATGCCCGCTCTGGGGCGCTTGCGGGGGAAGGAGTAGCCGCCGGCCAGGTGCAGACCCTGGTCGCGGAGGCCACGGCGCCCGGAGTCATCGACCTGCTGGCGCATTGGAGGTTGGGGGCCACGGTCGCGCCACTAAGTCCGCGGTTGACCGATATCGAGCTGCGCCGCGCACGAGACCAACTGAGTGACGTGCGCAGCCATGCCCAAGCTGTGCTGTGGACGTCAGGCACCTCGGGTCACCCTCGCGGTGTCGAGATCTCTTATGAAAACCTCGTGGCCAGCGCACACGGCTCCGCCACCCGCATGCGGCCTGCCCGGTCCGACGTATGGCTTGCCACGTTATCGCCTGCGCACGTTGGCGGACTGGCGTTGATCACGCGGGCCCTAATCTTGGGTGCCGACCTGCTGGCTTGGGGCGGCTTCGACGCAGCAGTCGTCTCCGGGCTCATTGATGGATTGGGCCTTCCGATCGGTTATGACAGCCCCGTCACCCACGTGTCACTGGTGCCGACTCAGCTGCTAAGGCTTCTGGACCATCGCGCGGGAAGTCCTCCGCCTGAGACCTTCCGCTACGCGTTGATCGGCGGGGCCCACGCGCCCGCCCGGCTGATCGAGCGAGCCCAGGCCGACGGGTGGCCGCTCGCAGTCACGTACGGGATGACCGAAATGACGTCCCAGGTCGCTACGGCCCTTCCGGAACTCGTGCGGGTCAAACCCGGCACCGTAGGCGCTCCCATCGAAGGCGTCGAGGTCAGGGTTGCTGACAACGGTGAGGTGTGGGTCCGTGGGGCGACCCGAGCGCTGGGATACCTGGGGCAGGGGGCCGCTTCCTTGGCTGACGAGGCGGGCTGGTATCACACCGGCGACATGGGCCGCCTTGACGAAGACGGCGACCTTTGGATTACGGGTCGTCACATTGAGCGAATCGTGTCGGGCGGCGTGACGATCGATGCGATCGAGATCGAAGAGGTGCTGAGGGGCCACCCAGGCGTATATGATGCGTGTGTGGTTGGCGTGCCAGATGATGAGTGGGGCGAGTGCGTCGCGGTGCTCCTCGTTCCAGTGGAGGGCCGCTTCGATCTCGCGGCGGTCAAAGGGTGGGCTCACGAGAGGCTCGCGACCGCGAAGAGACCTCGGCGTTGGCTAATTAGAAACGAGCTGCCTCGTAACACGAACGGAAAGGTGGATCGCCGACTGGTGCGGGATCTTCTAGACGGCGACTGAATGCGGTTGCGGGCAGGAACCAGCCCCAAGGGTTGGTGACCGGTCCGGAACAAGGAACTGCCCCCACCCACAACCACGTTTCAGTCCCGACCGCCGTGGCGCGGAATCCCGAGTCGTCCCAAACCCCGAACCTCGGCGCATGATCGACTCCCGGCGTTAGTGGTCTTACGTCTGAGGAGATGCACGAGGTATGCCCAAAACTATCAACGCACGTAAGATGTTGGGCTATAATGAGTTGGCGCGGCCTCTCGGCCCCTTTAGCAGCACGTGGTCAGGATGAATGTCACCCAAGGAGGACACGGGTACAGGGCACTCCGGATCGAGGGAAGGCGAGGACTCGTCTAGGTAGTCCTAGCCTTCAAAGTTGCAAGGCGCCGCGCCCTGGCGAAAATGAAAATGTTTCTCGTGCGCTCAGGGTCAACATTTAGGCGCGACAGTCCAGCTACTCTCGTCCGGTCTCGCCGGCGAGGGCAAACAGGCGCCCGGAGTGTCCACCGCTGATGGCGCACGACTCCGAGGTGACCAGAATGTCGATCGCTTCGTCCCCGTCCCCGTTCCCGACTCCTGTGGTGTCGAAGCCCCAGCTGAGGTCCACAGCTAGTGTCCTGTCTGGGACAGGACACTTAGGTACAGTCATGGCCGGCCGCCGTTTCCGTGGGCGACCCGTTCCACACGCATGCTCATGGACGTGCCCTTGTGGGCGGGCCATATCCGGGCGCGGCGCGCCACCAAAGTCGATCCCGTCGTGGCACTGCGGGTCGAGTAGTCGGTCGCGTGCCCTTGCTACGGCAAGGGCGCCCGGCGCATGTTCGCCGGCATGGATGAACCCACCTACAGACGTTCCCACTTCTTGCCGCGCACCCGTGACGGCAAAATCGCGATCGGGGCTTTCCTCGCGTTGTTTCTGCTTGCGATGCCCCCGGTCACCCACGCGGTGCTGAACAGAATCGAACCCACGGTTCTCGGGGTGCCATTCCTGTATGTCGCCCTGCTCGCCATTTATTGCTCGCTGATTGGCGTCCTCGTGTGGGCTCTACGGAGGGGCGTCTAGTGGAGACGTGGGTCATCGCGACCAGCCTGATTGGGCTCTACCTGGTCTTTACCATCGTGCTCGGCTTTATAGCGAACCGGCACATGACGGTCGACATGGAGGACTTCCTTCTTTATGGCCGTCAGGCGGGATTCGTCGTTCTCTATCTTACGGTGGTCGCGTCGTTTCACTCGGCGTTCGCGTTCTTAGGGTCCGGCGGCTTCTTCTACACGCACGGAATCGGCTTCTGGGCCGCGGGTGCTTGGACCCTTCTCGTCGGGGCGATCACCTATGTGCTGGGGACCCGGATATGGGCGCTGGGGAAGGCATTCGGCTACATCACCCCGGCCGACATGCTCGCAGATTTCTACGAGTCCGAGGCCGTGCGCGTGGCTGTGGCAGTGGTGTCCGTGGTGTTCACGATCCTATACATCCAGGTGCAGGCTCAGGGACTCGGCTACATCATCAATGTCGCGTCCGACGGTCGCGTGACGCAGAACCTCGGCACGCTCGTTTTGCTTGTGGTCGCGGCGATCTACCTGATGGCGGGCGGCCTACGGGCGGTCTATTGGACGGATGTGCTGCAGGGAATTTGGATGTACATCGCTGTCTGGGTCGGCGCGATCGTACTGTCTTATGAGTTGTTCGGCGGTCCGCTGGAACTGTGGCGTCAGGTGGTGGCCCAACGGCCGGACCTGTTAACGCTGCCCGGGCCGAAGGGCTTCTTCACGCCCGGGATGTGGGTGGGTATGTCGATCATGCTGTCTTTCGGAATCATCCTGCAGCCGCACATGATGATCCGTTTTTACACGGCGGTGGACGCCAAGACCATCAAGCTTCTCGGGGCCACAACTCCGATCTATCTGATGAGCCTCTACATCCCCGCCGCCTTGGTCGGACTGGGCGGCGCGATCGTCATGCCGGGCCTAGTCGGTGCCGAAGCCGATCGAATTTTCCCGCTCTTGCTCTTTGAGTACGCCAACCCTTGGCTGACAGGCGTGATTCTGGCCGGCGCAACAGCTGCCGCCATGTCCACGCTCGACTCCATATTGCACGCAAACATGACTGTGCTCACGCGCGACGTGTACCAACGCTATATCGCACCTGAGGAGAGTCAGAGCCACTATGTCTGGGTGGGACGCGGGATCGTGATGGGCCTGCTCGTCGTGGGATATTTCCTGTCTGTGGTCAAGCTTAATTTTCTAGTCGTCTTGGTGACTTTGTCCGGGGCTGGGGCATTGCAGTTGATGCCGGCAATTCTTGGGGTCTGTTTCCCGGGAGGTCACACGCTTAGTCGCTCGGGTGTGGTGTGGGGCATCGTTGCAGGCCTCGTCACGCTGTATGTCACGCTCTGGCTGACGCCACATCCGTTGGGGATGCACGGCGGGCTGTGGGGTCTGCTCGTGAATACGGCCGTCGCGATCGGGGTGTCGATATTCACGGAAAAGCCGTCCCGAGAGACCATCGATCGGGTGCATGGGGAAATCGAAAAATTCGTCTATGGAACTGGAGAGTGAACATGTTGTCGAAGCTCATCTGCAGGGGTGCCATGGTACTTGCGATCGGCGCTACGGCTTGGACTGCGCCGGTGGCCGCACAGGCACGTGCGGGTGCAGCTCCCACCCAAGTGGGCCCAGCCAATGGATCCTTGCTGATCATTGGTGGGGCACTGCGGTCAGATGAGATCTACGAGCGCTTCATCGAACTCGCCGGTGGGCCGGACGCGCATATCGTAATGATCCCGACCGCCGGTGGTGGGGAGGCGTATGACGACTCTTTCCCAGGGCTGCAGGCGTTTCGGGATCACGGCGCAAACAACCTGACAGTCCTCCACACGACGGATCCGGCCGAGGCCAATACGGATGCCTTCGTGGAGCCGCTCAAAACCGCGACGGCGGTCTACTTTTTTGGTGGCAGGCAGTGGCACCTCGTGGACGCCTACGGTGGCACGAAAACCGAAGTCGAACTTCGCAGGGTCCTTGAACGGGGGGGCGTCATCGCCGGTTCATCCGCAGGCGCTTCCATTCAGGGTTCGTACCTGATTCGCGGTGACACGAGCGGCAGCGAGGTGATGATGGGGGATCACGAGCGCGGCTTCGCCTACCTGCGCAATGTGGGCATTGATCAACACGTACTCCGACGCAACAGACAGTTCGACATGATCGCCGTGATCGAGGCGCACCCTGAGCTGCTTGGGATCGGGCTAGATGAAGACACCGGGATCGTGGTGACCGGCGACACCTTTGAAGTGATCGGCTCCTCGCGAGTTCTGATCTTCGACAATCAGACGACGACCGGCGAAAACGGAAAATTCTATTTCCTGGCCCCCGGCGATCACTACAACTTGGCCACCCGTCAGGGCACGACCGGGGCTCAAGGGCGGCCCATCCAGGGCATCACCAAGAAGCCGTGGGGCAATTGAGCCGCGCCGTCCCCGCATGCTGGGTGTGGGCTAAATGAAAAGATTCCTCGCCCTGAACGAGATGTTGCTCGGGCTGAGCGTGGCTATCGCCGCCGTCAGCGACTACCTCATCATCAACAAGCTCTGGTCCCGGCGCATGAAGAAGGACGTGACGGAGAGCCTCTCCATCTCGGCTGCGCTCTTGGGGTTAGCGACTGGCCTGCCGTTCTTCATTGAGTATGCGTTCGTTCATCCGAGTTGGGCGGCGGCGGGTAAGGCGGCGGTTGGGATCGTGACTGGCGTCGTATTTGTTCTGATCGGGACTGGACTCTGGGTCATGGAATTCCGCGGACAGAGCTTTTCCGCTTGTTCGCACGAGCCTTGAACCTTGAGCGGTTGGAGTCGGCAGACCTAGTAAGGTCCCTCGTCCAACCGACCGGGGCCCAGGAACTTATTCGGGTATTCGAAGCGATGGCCTCCATCGACAAGCACATCGATGCGCGCGAGATCGCGATGATCGAGGAGTTTGCTCGCCGTTGGAACGTCGAACCCCCACCTCTCAAGGAGGGCGAGACTGAGATCCATGGCGACGTGATCGCGCTGCGGGTCAGGGTTGATGAATACTTGGGGATTGCGCCTCCGAAGGAGCAGGCAGAGGAGTTGCTGGACGTCTTGCACCTGTTCGAGCAAGCCGATGGGCACGTATCTGCTGAAGAGGAACTCGTGTTGGAGGAGCTCACTGGAATGATCACACATTACGTGGATGGCACGACGGGCGATCGGGGCATGTTCGAGGTTGTGATCGTTCCCCAGAATGATGAACAGCTCGGTGCGGTGAGGTCTTTGCTGCGCGGCGTTGGGGCCAAGGTGGCCCGCGGCGGGACGGTATTTTCCGCTGGACGTTTCTTTTCTCCGCGCTACGCAGAAGCCGTCTGCGATAAGTACATCGCGCTGGGGCTCTTCACCAGGCGGGTAGGCGCATGACGTTGGCTTCCGGCAGGAACAGGATCTTCACGGGTCTCGCGTTGCTGAGCTTGGGTGGCTGTGATGGCCCCCCTGAGCCTATTGCGGTCGATGCCGACCAGCACCGTGCGCAGATCCAGGCGTTCCACGACGAGAGGGTGGCGGAGCTCGAAGCGCCGGACTCGTGGTTATCCCTGATCGCCCTCCACTGGGTGCAGGAGGGAAAGACCACGCTCGGCTCAGACGCGTCGAACGACCTCGTGCTGCCAGCCGGGAAGGCGGACCCGTTCGTCGGGCACGTCACGCTTGCTGACGGCACAGTGACCTTTACGGCGGCAGAGGGGGCTCGGGTTACGCAGGGCGTCGACTCGACATTGAGCCTGCCTGCCGGCTCTGGTGCGTTCCCACCTGATGTGTCCGGCGACCCGGTGGTCACGGAGGCCGAATTGGGGTCAGCCGGGCCTGGCAAGTCGATCGTGCTCCGAAACGGAGACGTGAACTGGATTCAGGTCCGACGCGGAGACCGCTTCGCGCTTCGAGTTCGGGACAACAGCAGTGAGGTGTACGATGCCTTTTACGGCATTGACCTATACCCCATCACGACCAATTGGCGGATGACGGCGAAATGGGTCCCGCACGAGAAGACCGTGGCGATCCCGAATGTGTTGGGGACCGTTTCTGAGACGGCCTCCCCCGCGCACGTCGCCTTCTGGATCGACGGGGTGAAGCACACACTCGACGTGACCGGCGATCCCGATGACGAACGTTTCATGCTTGTATTTGCAGATGAGACGAGTGGGCGCGCCACCTACGGTGGTGGCCGCTACGTGTGGATCTCTCAGCCGGACACCGAGGGCCGCGTAGTGCTTGATTTCAACTTGGCGTACAACCCGCCATGTGTATGGACGGCCTTCGCGACCTGCCCGCTGCCCTCACGGGACAATCGCCTCGCGATTTCTGTCGAAGCGGGCGAGAAAAATTGGGCGCACTAGCGGCCTGCCACGGCCAATAAGCGGACGACAATCCCCACAGCGTTACGGGGATCTCTCCCCACGTGCCTGACCCCTCGGCCGGCCGCATTCTAAGGTCGATCCTCCCTGCCTCACGCCTTATGGGCGTGCATTTATCCTATCGGGGGGGAGTGATGGATCAAGGACCAAGGCCTTTGGCGACTTCATTTTTTCGATCGGTATCGTGGACTTGGGTGCTCCTTGGTGTCTGTCTGGGTGGGTTACTTCTAGCCACGCTCGTTCCACTCCCACCCCGTCCTGATGTAGCGATTCTGGTCGGAACGCTCACATTCGGGCTGGTGGGCGTTCTCGTTGGGTACAAATCGCCCGGAGCGACGGTGGCGGAGGCGTCCGTCGCCGGAGTGCTGCTTGCGGCTCTGACCTTTGCTGAAATTCGTCTCATTGAGGGCGTCGAGCCCTCGCTCGTGAACATGACCGTGGGGTTCGTCACAGCGGCCGCGCTCTCCGCCATCGGGGGATGGGCTGGGGAGGTACTGCAGGGCACGTACAAGGTAGACGCAAGCCAGAAACTCCAGTGGCCTTGGATCGGGGTGGGGACGTTGTTGGGTGTCATGCTGAGCGTCTACTCTGTCTTTGTTCCCTGGGCGTTTGGGGATGTTGGGGCGCTGGGAATCCTGTTGTTCTTTTCCGCCAGCTTTTTTATCGTCGCCTTTTTTGTCGCCTATTTTTCACCCGGCGTGACCATTCTCGAGCCCGCCTTGGCGGCGATTCTCATCATTGTCATCGACACCGGTCTGGCGTTATTCGGCTTTAGCGCTCCATTCCCACTCCAGTGGTGATCATAGGGGCTGTGGGGGCGTGCTTGATCGCGCTTCTTGGTGGTTATCTCGGCGAGGTCCTCCACAACCTTGTCTCCGGATCGGCGTGGGACGACGAAGATGCTGTGTTTCGTCAGGCATCGCGGCCGGACGCGGCCAGTCGAGAAAGGGTGGATCCCCCCGGCGACTCGGCACGGATCTAACACCTTCGCCTTTCACTACCGTCGGTTAGGCCCCATTCTGTGGCGACGTTTTCTGCCCCCTGACCCGCCTGAGTGATAAGACCACCGCCTGCTTCGTCGCACCAGGTCGCCAGACCACGGCGACGACGCTTGGTCGAGTCGAACTTCACAGAGAGAATCCATGGCCGACGCGGAACCACCATACGGTAGCGCCCCCAAACGCGAGTCGGTGACCGACCCCGAAACGCGCGCCCGCCATGCCGAATATTGGCGGCGAAATATCCGCTACTTGGTCGGACTGCTTGTGGTGTGGTTCGTGGTCTCCTTCGGCTTTGGGATCATCTTGGCCGAACCCCTGAACGCGTTCAACCTGCCGGGCACGGGTTTTCCCCTCGGCTTCTGGTTCGCGCAGCAGGGATCCATCTATGCGTTCGTCATTCTGATCTTCGTCTATGTGAAACTGATGAACGGCCTCGATGTGGAGTTTGGTGTAGACGAAGGCGGTGAGTCGTGACCGTTCAATCGTGGACGTTCCTATTGGTCGCCGCGTCCTTCGCGCTGTATATCGGCATCGCGATTTGGCAGCGGGCCGGATCGACGCAGGAGTTCTACGTCGCCGGCGGAGGTGTGTCGCCGCTGGCCAACGGCATGGCGACCGCGGCGGATTGGATGAGTGCCGCGTCGTTCATCTCGATGGCGGGGCTGATTTCGTTCATGGGATACGACGGTTCGGTGTACCTCATGGGTTGGACGGGGGGGTACGTGCTCTTGGCGCTGCTCCTGGCGCCCTACCTCCGCAAGTTCGGCGCGTTCACCGTACCGGACTTCGTTGGAGACAGGTACTACTCACAGACCGCCCGAATCGTGGCCGTGATCTGCGCCATCTTTGTGTCGTTTACGTACGTCGCGGGCCAGATGCGGGGTGTGGGGATCGTCTTCTCTCGGTTCTTGGAAGTCGACATCACCACCGGCGTCATAATCGGCATGGCGATCGTGTTCTTCTATGCCGTTCTTGGCGGAATGAAGGGCATCACGTACACACAAGTCGCTCAATATTGTGTGCTGATTTTCGCCTATATGGTGCCGGCGATTTTCTTGTCCATGATGATCACTGGGAATCCGATTCCACAGATGGGCCTCGGCCACGTGGACCCCTCCACGGGCCTGTCGCTCTTCGAGAGCCTGAACGGGCTGCACGAGCAGCTTGGCTTCGCAGCCTACACGTCGGGGACGAAATCGACGCTGGATGTCTTCTTCATCACCGCGGCCTTGATGGTGGGCACGGCGGGCCTCCCCCACGTCATTGTCCGGTTCTATACGGTTCCGCGCGTGCGCGATGCCCGGATCTCGGTCGGCTGGGCGCTCATCTTCATCGCGTTGCTCTACACGACCGCACCGGCGATCGCCGTCTTTGCACGCACGAATCTGATCAACAGCGTTTCCGAGACACCGTACTCTGAGGTTCCGGAGTGGTTCAACAATTGGGAGGCGACGGGCCTGCTTTCGTTCGATGACAAGAATGGAGACGGCCTCATTCAGTTCGTTGGACCCAACGCGGATGTTGAGAACGAACTGACGGTCGACCGCGACATCATGGTGTTGGCCAACCCTGAAATTTCGGGACTGCCTGCCTGGGTCGTCGGACTGGTGGCGGCCGGCGGCTTGGCGGCGGCACTGTCGACGGCCGCGGGCCTCTTACTCGTGGTCTCTTCTGCGATCAGTCATGATCTCCTGAAGAGGTCGCTGATGCCGGAGATCACGGAGCGGGGAGAATTAATTGCCGCGCGGGTGGCCGCAGGGGCCGCGGTGGTGGTCGCCGGTTATTTGGGTGTCAATCCACCTGGTTTTGTGGCAGAAGTGGTCGCCTTCGCGTTCGGGCTCGCGGCTTCGTCCTTCTTCCCGGCCATCGTCCTGGGGATCTTCACAAAACGCACGACCCGAGAAGGCGCGATCCTGGGCATGATTCTCGGGATCACCTTTACTGCCGCTTACATCTCGTGGTTCAAGCTCCTGCACCCGGAGCTGAACACCGCGGCGAATTGGTGGTTTGGTATCAGCCCAGAGGGCATCGGCACACTCGGAATGCTCCTCAATTTTACAGTGGCCATCGTCGTGTCTCGCTTTACGCCTGAGCCTCCGGCGCATGTACAGGTGCTCGTCGATCTCATCCGTGTACCGCGGGGCGCCGGTGAAGCACACGAGATCAGCGCCTAGTGCCGTGGGTGCGTTCGCCGCTGGCGCTTCTGTTTTGCGTGATCACCGGCGTGGCGTGCGCGGCCTCAGATCACGAGGGGGCGGCTGAAACTGAGGATGTCACCTCAGCGGCCTCGGTCGTAGTTGACGAAGCGTCCGAGGCGCCGCTTGAGCTATCTGACACGGTTCCGTTCGACCCGGCGTCAGTCGACCTGCCGCTCGATGGCACCGAGTGGATCCTCGAATCGGTGCTGGACCACTCCGTGCCGGCCGGGTCGGAGGCCGTTTTGCAGTTCGATCAAGAACTCGGCCGCGTGACGGGAGATACCGGCTGCAATGCCTTCGCGGGCGAATACCGTGTGACCGGTACATTGCTTCGTCTCAACTCGGTGGGCCTTACGCGAATGGCGTGCGCGGGCGAATTGGATCAACTGGAATCTGACGTCTTGGAGGCGTTTCGGGTCACAGGCTCATTCCGGATCATCGGCCAAGCCCTGGAGCTTCTCGGGGACAAGGGCGTCGTAGCGCGCTACGAGGGCCGTCGCCCAGGGCGCTGACGCGGGCCGGAGTCGATCGACTGGCCCGACCCGAGTCCTAGTGTCCTGAGTCAGAACTGGACATCCCTACTAAGCTGCGTCGCCCTCGGGGTTCTGCATCTTGAATACTGGCACGGCGGCGGCAGCCCCGACGATAGGTCCAACCACATAGTACCAGAGGTTCTGGAAGGTCCCGTCTCCTGCCAGGGTGTCGACGAGGATCGGCCCGAAGCCGACCGCCGGATTAAACGCTCCGCCGGAGACCCCACCCACCGCGTATACACCCGCGAGCACCGTAAGGCCGATCGCGAGTCCGTAGTGCGAGTTCCCTTCCGTCCCTTTGGACGTCGCCACATTCATGATGACCAGGGCCAGTGCAAAGGTGGCCAAGCCTTCGGATAGTAGTATGGCGATCGTTCCGTAGCCCTCACCGGGTGCGGGGGCGAACGTTGCTCCGGTGATGACGAGGACGGTACCCGCCGCGAGCCAGGCGCCCAGGAGTTGGGCGGCGATGTAGGGGGCTAGGTCCTTTCCCACGAGGGCTCCGCGCAAGTAAAGGGCGATGCTGACAGAGGGATTGTAGTGGGCGCCTGAGACGTGCCTCCCCATGTAGACCATCACCATCAACGCCGATCCAATCGCGATCGGTGCGGCGGCGCTGCCGGAAACGGCGGTCATCCCGATCGTAAACACCAAGAAAAACGTGCCAATCAGCTCCGTGAGGTAACGGGACATGGTCTGCGGCTCCCTGCAGTGTGTTGTAGTGCGATCAGCGAATAGATTTCACAAGACCATTAGGCAACCGTGGTTGGCCTTCGTGGGATCTACAGGTGTAGTTAGCAATTTTCCGCCCCTCGTTCGGAGCGTCACAAGCATGGTATCTGCTCAGACAAGCGCGCGCCTCGGGACGGCGCTCATTTTCGCGTCTCTCGTCCTTCCTCTTCAGCAGCCACTGAGCGCTCAAACCCCCCTGGGTACACCGACGGCGACGTTCCCCGAGGACTTCGGGACCATTCAGACGGTGCGAGAACTCCCTGACGGCCGCGTCCTCGTTGCCGACCCTCTTGGCAAGACGCTCTACGCCGTCGACCTGGACCGTGGGACGCGCACTGTGATCGGTTCAGAAGGCGAGGGACCCGAGGAATACGGACAGCCCGATGCGGTTTGGCCCTTGCCGGGCGACTCGACTTTGTTGGTAGACCTAGGCAATGGCAGGCTCGTAGCACTGGGCCCAAACATGGGCTTCGGGCCCACCTCGCCCATCGGTTTCGGCGATCCTCGCCAGGGTATGGTGGTCGCACTTCCGCAAGGGATAGACGGTCGCGGGAATGTGTACGCTCGGGCGATGGGGCAGATGGGCCAGCAGAGCGATTCGGCCGCGATTCTGCGGATCAACCGCAGCACGAAAGCGGTCGATACCGTCGCCATGTTCAAGATGCAGGATCGCAAGATCACGGAGAGCGGCGGAGCAAATAACCGGAACGTTTCCATGTCCCCGATCCCTCTCTCTCCAGAGGACGCATGGGGCGTGGGCCCGAATGGTGCGATTGCGATCGCCCGAGCCGGGGACTACCACGTGGAATGGCATCGTCTGGACGGTTCCGTGGTTCGTGGCCCGGCCATCCCTTTTACCGCGGAGCGAATCGGAAACGCTGAAAAAGAGGAGTTCGTCGGAGAGTCAGGCAGGTCCGGCGGTGGAGTGGGAATTTCGATCGGGATCGACAATGGCGCGGTGCAGATGAACTTCTCGCGTGGTGGGGGCGGCGGCCAGCGAGAGATCGATCAATACGAGTGGCCTGACCGGAAGCCCCCCGTGTACGGCGAGAGACTCAACATCGACAACCAGAGCCGTGTTTGGGTTCGTCGCCACGTGGACGCAGGGGAGCCTTCCACGTATGACGTCTTTGATCAGCAGGGCCAGCGCGTCGCCACTTTCACGCTCGGGCACGGCAAGCGCATTGTCGGATTCGGTGCGTCGTCCGTATACGTGGTCGCCTTCGATGAGTTCGATCTGAACTACCTCGAGCGCTACAACCTCCCGACGACGTGACATAGCGGGCGGTGCCGAAAAAGGGTCGGAGGGCGTCAGCCGCTATGGCTGGCGCCCTCTTTGTTTGGGTAGGATGGAGAGATGTGCGCGACTCGCGGGCCTTCGCGCTACTCCGAGCCACCGCTACGCATCGGTCGCCCGGCCACGTAGACCTGCTCGATGGTCTGACTGTTGGTGATGTCCTTGAGGGGGTCGGCCTCAAGGACAATGAAGTCAGCCCAATTGCCAGCCTCCAACGTGCCTACGTCGTCGAGCCCAAGGCAGCCGGCGGCAACGCCCGTGGCAGCGCGAAGGGCCTGTTCTGGCGTGATGCCTGCACCCACCATCAGGGCGAGTTCCATATGCTCGAAGTAGCCCGGGAAACGTCCTGCCGGGCCGGCGTCGGTACCGAATGTGACCGCCGCCCCCGCGTCGACAAGAAGCTTCAGGTTCGCGAGTGCCTGAATAAGCGCCACGCGGTAGCCTCGCGCGGCAGGGCTCTGACGTGTCTGCTCCATGAATGCCGGTTCGCTGACCCGTGCGACCTCGCTCTCGTCCGCGTACTCGGTGAAGAAGTCGTCGTCTAGGAAGCCCGGACGCTGACTGTAGACGAACGTGCTGACTTCTCGGGTGAGCGTTGGGACATAGCACACACCGCGCTCCGCTAGCGCCTCAATAAAAGCGTCGTCCACCGGGACGTCCCGCACCGAGTGGGCGACCATGCCGGTCCCCATCTCAAGAAGCCTCTTTGCGTCCTCGAGATAGTACAGGTGGGTCGCGACTCGGAGTCCGCGTTCCTGCGCCACGTCCATGACGGCCTGGACGGCCTCCCACGGCATCTTGGCCGCGGTGCCGAGGTTGTCGTCCACTCGGACCTTCAGCCAATTCACCCCCGCGTCTGCGTTCAGGGTCGCGGCGGCGCGAGCCTCCGCGGCGGTCGTGGCGGCAATCACAGGTCCGGCCGCCAAGAGACGAGCCCTCGCATCCGTCGGTTTGGCTTCGTTTCGCACGTCGAGCGCGGCCTGAGTGTCGCCGAGGCTATTTACGGTCGTGACGCCGTACTTGGCGAAGAGCTCGAGATCACCGCGAATGCGGTCGGCTTCTCCGGACACATCGTCGGGCGCCCAGAGTCCGCTGACGTGCCCATGTGTGTTCACCAGCCCGGGGATCACATACTTGCCTTCTAAGAAGACGATTTCCGCCCCCGGAGGGATCTGCCCCTCGGCCGATACTGCCGTAATGCGACCTCCCTCAACGACGAGGATCGTGTTGGCGGAAGCGGGGGCTCCCGTCCCGTCCCAGACTGTCGCGCCGACATAGGCGACGACTTGGGCAGGAAGGGACGACGGCGCCACAAGACACAGCAGCACGAGGGTTCGGAGAATGCGGTGGGTTTTCATTCGCGCACCTTAGAACACCCGAGGCCGGGACGCAAAGCGGGCGGGGAGATTGAGGTGGCAATGAATCGCATGAGATACCGAGGCTGATGACCACCCCAAGCGCGACGAGGAGCATGCCCTGGCCTGTCCGCCACCTAGTCGGACTACTCCGGTCGCATCACCTCGCTCGGATCGATGCGGGCGGCCCGCCGTGCGGGCAGGTAGGTCGCGGCGAAGGCGGCTGCGGCCATCACGCCAACAGCCGCCAGGAAGAGAGAGCGGGTCAGACGGGCTCACCCCGTAGAGGACAGATCCCGCCGCCCGCGCGGCCAGGAGTCCGAGCATCACACCTGCACCAATTCCCAAGACGACGACCGGCGAGATGTCCTTCAGTTGATCACGTTCAAGCCGGTTGGGCGATGCCCCCAACGCCAGTCTTATGCCCAACTCTGATCTTCGCATTCTCACCGCGTATGCGACCACGCCGAATACTCCGACCGCAGAGAGCAGCCAGGCGAGCAAGGCCATGCCGAGGACCAACGCCCGAGTCGCCTTGGGAATGGCCACGCAGCTGTTGACCAGGGTGGCCATGGCTTCGATCTCCATGACAGGCCTCGATGAATCGACAGACCAAATGGCGTCGCGAACGCGGGTCGCGTAGGTCATCGGATCGCCGGCGCCGTCCTCGATCACTAGGCCTCCACAGGGGGGTCCAAGCCAAAAGCCCCATGACGCGCGTGAGGCGCGGCCGTGCTAACGCGGCCCACTGGCCGTCTCATGATGAGGTGGCACAGCCGCATCAAAGGCGCGGCCCTGAAGAACAAAAAGAGAGACGGGTCAGTCTCCTTAAGGGTCACGGGTGGGGTTGGAAGCCACCGGCTGTGCGGGCAGGAAGCACACACGCGGACCTTATGCGCTAGCGGGCGTGTGGAACGAAGCGCTCCGCCGTGGTAGTGGCCCTCGTCTCGCTCGGGCGATCCAAGGAAGAGGAAGGGAGAGCCCGCGCCAGCAGCTTGGGCGCAAAGAGAGCCGTTTTCGCTAGGCAGGCATCGGCGGACGTGCGGTCAAAACTCAGGAGCCAGAGGGTCCATGAGGAAGTGGGACGAGGCTTGGAAGCGTGCCTGGACGCAAAACGGCCCAGGGCGGCTATCGGCCGCCCCGGGCCTTATGTGAACGGGTGGCATGCTCTTTCTCCCGAAGCAGTCGTCGACCGGTTGCTGCGGAGTTGGCACGGGGTCGACCCACCGTCCTCTGCCCGCTTGTGGGCGGACGCCCAAAACCGCGCTGCCCATCTCATGCCACACCGCGAATCCGCTTGCCCTTTGAGGGCGCCGGACCAGCTTGGTCCAATCGGCGGCGCATATGTGCGGCCCATGCGACGAACAGTCAAGTCACATTGGGGTCGGGGGCCGGCCAATGCAAGTCTGAAAATCAGAACGTCGGATGGAGCGCGGCGCTTCGCGGAGCCTCCGGTTACCTTTTTCGCCATGCATCGAATGAAGCTATCGTCTGTGGCCGCTTCTGTGGCGGCGAGCGCCCTGTTAGGGAGCTGCACGGGGGGAGAGATCCCCGTGAGGCTGCAATCCGAAGGCGCCCTCGCAGTGGCAGGAGCCCAACTCCACTATTGGGTTGCGGGTTCTGGACCTCCGGTTGTGATTCTCCACGGAGGCCCTGGCATTGGGGCCGCGTACCTCTTGAGTGAGTTGGATGCGCCGGGCTTCCCACCCGACGGGCTCCAATGGGTGGCCTACGATCAGCGTGGGAGTGGACGTTCTACCGGCGCGGAGGATCTCTCTCAGATCACGATGGATCGTTTCGTCGAAGACCTGGAGGTGGTCCGTCAGGCCACCGGGCAGGAGCGAATGGCCCTGTTTGGCCATGCATTCGGCGGGCTGTTGGCCCTGCACTACGCCATCCGGTACCCCGAGCATGTCGCTGCCATGATCTTGCTCGATCCGGATCCGGCAAGTCGGGAGCTGTGGGCCCAACACGATTCCATCATCGAGGCGCGCCTGACCGATGAAGACCGGATGATCATGACCGCCATTTCTTCAGGGGAGAACTGGGAAGCCGACCCGGTGACCGCCGAGAACTACTACCTCGCCCGTTTCCAGGCGTACTTCGGCAGGAGGGAGGCCGCGGTCCGACTCCGCCTAGGGCTCGCGCAGGGCGTCTACGGCAACTTTCCGAAGACAGCCCTGGCCATGCAGGCTTCATTGGGCGACTGGGATATTTTTGACGAACTCGCTGGCCTAGACGTACGGACACTGATCGTCACAGGCGACCAGAGTGTCTTCCCTTTGGCCGCGCATGAGCGCCTGGCGGCCGTGTTGTCACGGTCAGAACTCGTCGTCCTGCCGGGTGTCGGGCACTTTCCACAGATGGAGGCGCCGGACGTCTTCGCTGAGGTCGCCAGTCGCTTCTTGAACGAAGTCACCGAGAACCGGGGTGGTGGCGGAGACGCCTAGCTGCGCTGTTTTTGCATAGTGTTTGTTAGCTTTTTCCCGATTTCCGCAGCGTGCCATGGAACACCATCGGCGCCGACCGTTCTTGCTGGTATCTAGAAACCACTGCATGCAGCCGGCGGACCCACATTGGCGAATGCGGCTAGGGTTCGCGTCTGCCAAGAGCTCGGCGGCGGCGAGAGCGATGGGAGCGAGGGCGGTCAGAACGCCTGATCCGGTCTCCCGTTCGTCTATTCGCAATCCGTCCTCACCGGGCTCCAACCTGAGTGAGATGCGACTTGAGGCCAACACCCGGTTGATCGCGTAACTACTCGTTACGGGGACAGGGTCGCCCGCGATGACCGCTTGAACGGCGTGGCCGATTTCCTCGCGAAGCACTCGGGCTTCATGCAACGCTTCGCGCGCGGCCGGCAACGAGGTTGCGAGACCGCAAGCCGGCGGCCAGCCCAAGCCAGCGGCACCCAGCCACTGCTGCAGTTGGATTGACGACGCCATGACGTCAACCGGACGTCCTCTCCGGATCCCCAGCGTGTTGAGGAAGTTCAACGCCAGATCTCCGGCCTCGAATCGAATTGAGTCGGCTTGGTCAATCATAACCTTTAAAGATATGAAAAGACGGTTGAACGGTCAATATATCCGGCTATAACGGAATAGACAGGTAATTATGGAGCATAGAATCTTGGTTATTCACTGAATTGTTCCGAAAAAGCAGGGCGGAGGCTGACCGCAGCAAGCTCGCTGGCCCCGGTCGGACCTCCCCTCGCGCTCTCGCTGGCGACGTGCCATCATGCATGGGCGGGTTTCAGTGCGGTATTCGCCCCTCGGTATTCCGTTTCAGGAGGGCAGGATGATGAGCAGTAGACGTTCGCGGGCGGGCTTCGCCACCCGTTTATGCCAAAATGTCTTGATTTTGGCGGCTGGGGCTTTGACAACGGTGGCCCCGGTGCTGGCTCAAGCCCCGACGCGGCACACCGTCGATGCCGATGACCATCCGTTGGCCGTATGGGAGAAATCTGCTCCAGGCGCCAATGCGGTCCTCCTGCTCGTCCACGGGCGCACCTGGAGTACCCTTCCTGACTTCGATCTCCGGCCTCCTGGAGAGGAACTTTCCCTCATGGACGGCCTCGGGGAGAAGGGGATCACGACATACGGAGTGGATCTCCGGGGGTACGGCGCGACCCCCCGGGACGACACAGGCTGGAACACCCCGAGCCGTGCTGCTGCCGATGTCGCCGCAGTGCTGCGATGGATCAGAACGCGCCATCCAGGTCAGCCTGTACATCTATTCGGGTGGTCGAACGGGTCTTTGGTCTCGCAGCTCACGGCGCAGCGCCATCCGGAACTGATCGACCGCCTGGTTCTGTTCGGCTACCCGAACCGTTTCGGGATGGAACGCCCGCTCCAGGAGCCGGACGGACCACCGCCGGCGCGCGCGACCACCGCCGAGGCGGCCGCCAGCGACTTCATTTTAGAGGGGGCGATCAGTGAGAGCGCGGTGCGTGCATACGTTGCGGCGGCGCTGGCGGCTGACCCGGTACGCTCGGACTGGACGATGAGTCATCAGTGGAACGATCTGGATCCGGCAGCTGTGACGGTGCCGACGCTCGTGATTCACGGTGAGTTCGATCCCCTCGCGCCGGCGGCCGAACAAGCCAAGCTGTTCACCGGACTCGGTACCATGGACAAGAGCTGGGTGGTTGTCCCAGGAGGTGATCATGCTGCCTTCCTGGAGACACCCCGTCCTTACTTCATTGCGGCGTTGGCGACGTTCCTCCTACGGGGTGGATCTTGAGCGACGCCTTCTATGTCAGGGCCAGCCGAAGCGGTCGAGATCAACACGGCCGCGTGGGTCGAATGTGACCCCTTCCGCCTCCAGCAAAATCCGCTGAATGTTCTCAAACATGTTGCCGCCACTACGTTTGCTGACCTCACCTTTAGCGTTGATCACCCGATGCCAAGGCACGTCGTGATCGTCCGGCAACGCGGCCATCGAGTACCCGACTTGGCGCGCCCGGCCAGGCATTCCTGCCTCGGCCGCGACGGCGCCGTAGGTAGTGACGCGTCCGCGGGGTACGCGTCGGGCCACAGCGTAGTAGGCTTGATAGTAGGACATGGGATCGGGAGGCTGGCGTACTCCAGCGGGATCCGCAACGGGCGGACGGGACGATGATGAAACAGCGAACATGGTTCGACCGCGTGTTCTCTCTGGGGCATCCCGTCGATGCGTTCCCTGAAATCCTAGAGCGGCTCCGTGGTACACCGGCCCGCCTTGAAGAGCGAGTCGCGCATGTGGGGAGCACCGTGGGCACTCGTCGCATCGACGAGGCATGGTCCATTCATCAGCAGGTCGGTCACCTATGCGACTTGGAGACGCTTTGGACAGGTCGCCTCAATGACCTTTTGATCGGAGCGGAGCGCCTCGGGGCGGCAGACCTAAAGAACGAGGCGACCCAGTCGGCGGGTCATGATGACGTCGAGATGTGCGTTTTGCTGCTTCGGTTCCGACGCTTGCGCGCGGATCTGGTGCGCCTCCTGGAGGGACTCGAGGAGGGTGACCTCGCTCGCACGGCGCTTCATCCCCGACTGGAACAACCGATGTCCACGGTCGATCTTTTCTTCTTCGTCGCCGAACACGACGACCATCACCTGGCGAGCATCACGCGTCTACTGACAGGCGCTGACCGATAAGGAGTCCACTCATGGAAGATCTTCGTTACCCAATTGGCCGGCTCGACTTCAAGGGACGCCCTCTCACCGACGACGAGCGGGTATCACTCATCGACGTCATTGAAGCGCATCCGGCCCGAATGCGCGCAGCCGTAACGGGTCTCAACGATGAGCAGCTGGATACACCCTACCGGGACGGCGGGTGGACGGCGCGCCAGGTGGTGCACCACGTCGTGGACTCGCACCTCAACTCTTATGTGCGATTCAAGTTGTTGCTGACGGAGGACAAGCCCACCATCGGCACCTACGAAGAGAGTGCGTGGGCAGAACTGCCCGAGGCCAAATCTGCGCCTGTAGAGGTCTCGCTCGTGTTGCTGGAGGCGCTGCACACTCGGTGGGTGATGGCGCTCCGGGCCATCACGTCGGAGCAATTCATGCGGGTGATGGAGCACCCAGAGGTCGGGGATATGACCGGCGACGCGTTGCTGGAAATTTACGGGTGGCACTGTCCACACCACGTGGCCCATGTCACCGCTCTGCGGGACCGCATGGGTTGGTGACCGCGACTGGGTCGAGACGGATGCCGTAGGCTTTACAGGCAGGCCGATGTAACAAGAAACGGCCCTCCAGGAGAGACTCCTGGAGGGCCGTCGCTGTTCCCGCAGCAACGCGCGATGTGCGTCGTCGCTTCTACAAGTGGGACGTATCCATGTGCGGCTCGAAGATGACCGCATGAATCGTGGTCTCTCCGATATTTTCCACCGTATGCGTCCAAGACTCATGGTGCATTACGTGCCCGTCCGGGATATCGGCTTCCATCGAGTCGTCGCCGACGTAGATGCGCGCCTTCCCGCCCTTGATGAAATACACGGTCTCGTCGGGGTGGGAGTGCTGGGTGTCCTTGTGCCCCGGCGGCAGTGTCATTTCGACGACGCGCAGCGTCTCGTTCTCGAAAAGCTTCTTGTAGTAGTCCGGTGAGACTTCGCACGGGTCTACGTAAGACATATCACATCCTCCAATCTGAGTGAGCCTGGGCGGGGGCCTCCCCGTCGGGTGCGGGTTGCCACGTTATGGGATGCATTGCGGAATCTCAAGGTTGAACTGAGGTCCGTGCACTGGCGCCTGCACCGGCCTTCGATGCTGCTGTCTTTCTTTGCGGGCACGGCAACGTGGAGCACTGGCCACGCAGGCACTTGACCGGCGGTGTCCCCCGGCTACCCTTCGGCCATGAGTGCTCTTATTGAAGAACTCCGCTGGCGCGGACTGCTACAGGACGCAACCGAGGGTGCCGCCGAACACTTGGCAGAGGCGCCCCGTTCGGCCTACATCGGATTCGACCCCACGGCCCGTAGCCTGCACGTGGGGAGTCTGCTGGTGATCATGGACCTCGTCCACATGCAACGGCACGGCCATACGCCGATCGCGCTTGTCGGCGGAGGAACGGGCCTCATCGGCGATCCATCGGGGAAGGAGACCGAGCGGCAGCTCCTCACCAAGGAACAGGTCGGTGAGAACGCAGAGGGAATTCGCGCTCAACTCGCGCACTTTTTGGACTTCGAAGCCAAGTCAAACGCGGCTGTGATGCGCAACAACCTCGACTGGCTCGGGGGTTTGGCTTTGGTCGATTTCCTTCGCGACATCGGCAAGCACTTCTCTGTGAACCAGATGATGGCACGGGAGTCGGTGAAGCGTCGCTTGGCCGATGAGACCTCTGGGCTCTCGTACACGGAGTTCTCCTACGCCTTGCTCCAGTCGTACGACTTCCTTGAGTTGTATCGACGTGAGGGGTGCACGATCCAGATGGGCGGCAGTGATCAGTGGGGGAATATCACGGCTGGCACAGATCTGATTAGGCGCGTGGAGGGGGGCAGGGCGTTCGGTGTGGTGTCTCCGCTAGTGACCAACAGCGCGGGCAAGAAATTTGGCAAGTCGGAGGCCGGTAACATCTGGCTCGATGCCGAGCTCACGTCGCCGTTCCAGTTCTATCAGTTCTGGATCAATACCGAAGACACGGATACCGTTCGTTACTTGAAGTACTTCTCGCTTTTGTCGCAGGACGACATCGGGTTGCTGGACGCTGCGACGCAGACTGAGCCGCATCTGCGATCCGCCCAGAAGGCGCTCGCGGAAGACGTCACACGGCGGGTGCACGGAGAGACGGGCTTGGCGAAGGCGGTTCAGGCGACGGGGGCACTCTTCGGTGGTGACCTGTCCGGCCTGAGCGCAGACGACGTCGCCGATGTTTTTTCGGACGTGCCGTCTTCCGAGGTGACGCGAGAGAAGCTCGGTGGGGAGGGTATGTCCATCGTCGACTTTCTTTCGGAGTCAGGCGTGGCCTCTTCCAAGGGAGATGCGCGTCGTGCTGTGGAGGGCGGAGGTGTCTACCTCAACAATGTTCGCGTTGAAGGCATTGAGCGGCGGGTCACGATGGCCGACGCCCTTGAGGGCCGTTTCCTTGTGATTCGAAAGGGCAAGCGGAGCTATCATTTGGTGGCCGTCCTACCCTAGAAACACTTCACGAAGTCGGCGGCATCAGTAAGGGGAGCGTCGGGCGCGGGACTATCCCTCAACAGAAACGGGGCCGGTAGGTCTTTCGACCCACCGGCCCCGTCGCCGTGTCGGATCTTGTCTTCGGCTGCTAGAAGACCACCTGCCAGCCCATCACCACGCCCCAGTCCAAAGCGAGTTGGGGCCCCGCGTATTCGTGTGCGATAGGGAAGATGGCTTCGAGCGATAGCCGGTGGCCCCCGAACTTCGATCCTTCCGGCAGATAGAAGTTGATCCCCAAGGGGAGGTCGACGCGCTCGCCTTCCAAGAAGAACCCGTCGTTTCCGGGATCGCGGGTCGGATCGAGATCTGGATCAGCGCCGTTGATCCCGCTCCAGTGCTGCCAACGCACCCGGCCAGACATCGAGAAGTAGTCGTTGATCCTGTAGGAGGCCCAGCCGGACGCCTGCACCATCGAACCCAAAGCGAAGCCGCGGTCGTTGGTACCGAACGGCATGTTGGCGCCCACCTGAGCGCCGACCGATCCGAATTCGTTCTGGACCGACACCGTTATGCCTGGGAGCAGCGCGAACGTGCCGGAGCCCGGGCGCATGTCGTAGGGCAGGGCCTCAGCGTCCGGTGAACTGAACGGCGTCTCTCCGAACACGTCTTCTTTTCCAGTGGGAACCGAAGCGCCGAGCTGCACATGGGCACGGTACGGACCCGAGTTCATGAAACTGTAGAGCCCCGTAAGAGAGAGGTCTCCGAGTTCCTGAATCTCATTCACGTAGAAGACTCCTCCGTCGGTCAACTGCTCACGCGAGCGCGAGGAATAGTCCATGTTCGCGACGAACGTCAGGTCGTCCGTGGCGCCGACAGCAACTGAAAAGTTGTGCGTCCGGTTGGACAGTGTGAGCGGCGCCACCTGATACGACTCAAGCGTGGTCTCGAGGGGCAGCGAGTCGTTCACGAACCACACACCCTTAGAATTGAGCTGGGTGAAACGATAGCTGAACTCGACGATACCTCTGTCGAGCGTGCGATCCGCGGTAACGCCAATCGGCGCGTGGCCGTCAGGGCGCTTCGATGTCCAAACGTACTCTTCTTGCGCGGCGATTGGAGAAGACATTGCAAGCAGCGCAACAACGATAAGGCTCTTACGAACCATTGGGATGTCCCTCCGACACCGTGGCGGGTCAATACGGCCCCACGGGGATTTGCTTAGAGAATGCCCCGAAACAGGCGAAAGAAACAAGTGTTTCCTAAAGGTCGCTACTTACGAAGGTAGTTGTGACGGACTCGGGAGCAGCCAACTGGGCACGCCGAGTGCCTCCACATACAGGCACGCATGCTCCCGAATATCATGACATAACACGTTGATTGCGGGTCGGACTGCCTTGGATTTCGGCGCTTCCAGGTAACCGCTCTCGAGGTACCACCCTCGGTGCGACTCGATTCGTGAAAGGGCGAAAAGGGCACACATCGACGCCAGCGCCTCTGATATTCCTGGCGTGGGAGCATGGGCGATGCCGTCCTGAAAGCGCTCCAGGAGTAGGCGCTCAGCGTGCGCGCGCGCGAGTTCGATCGCGTGATCCTGAACCTCGTTGAGGGCGTGGAACGAGTCGATGCCGCGGCCGAGCCTCGACCGGAGCCGACTGGCGACCGAGCGTAGCAGTCGCTCCTCCCTGTACTTGAACGCCGCCATATGGAAATGAGGGTCAAGAAGGTGTGCAGCATCCGTGCGGCGTGTAATGACCGGGTTCAATTCAGTGATACCCGTCTCTGCTCGCTCAGCGAGATGGCGCACGACACGCCACAACGTGAGGTCGGTCATTTCCTCTCGGAAGCGAGACAGGAGCCCTTTGGCGACCAACTGGTAAAGGACCCCGTTGGCGCCTTCAAAGGTGGTGAAGACGTCCGTGTCGGCCTTCAAGGCGGCAAAGCGGTTCTCGGCCAAATACCCCTGGCCGCCGCATGCTTCGCGACAGGCCTGCAGGGTTTCGACGGTCGACTCTGAGGCGTAAGCCTTGAGTGCGGCGGCGGCGACTTCGACCTCCTGGTTCTCCACTCCGACTGATGCCGCGTAGTCAGACTCGAGCCGGCGAATGGCGAAGTGCGCCGCGTAGGCGGTGGCCAACCGTGGCAGCAGCGCCCGCTGCACCGAGAGGTAGTCCAAGAGCGGCTGCTCTGGGGCATCGTGCGCGCCGAATTGGCGGCGCTGATCAGTGTAGGGGATCGCGATGGAGAGTCCGACCTTAGCCGCACTTACCGAAGCGGCCGCGATGCTCACGCGGCCGGCTACCAGAGTCCCCAGCATGGTAAAGAAGCGGCGGCCGGAACTCGGTATCGGGCTGTGATAGGTCCCGGCATCGTCAATCGTCGCAAAGCGGTCCAGAAGGTTGGCGCGTGGCACGCGCACCCCGTCGAACCAGATGCGGCCGTTGTCGACGCCGTTGAGGCCCACTTTGAGGCCGCGGTCCTCAATACGAACGCCGTCGACCACATGCCCACTCGGGTCACGAATGGGCACCAGAACGGCGTGTACACCATGATCGACGCCGGCGACCACGAGCCGTGCGAAGACGGTCGCGAGTTGGCCGTGGCAGGCGGCGTTGCCGATCCAGTCTTTTCCGGCGCCTTCGTGCGGTGTCTGCACGACGAGGTCATCGGTGCTGGGGTCGTGCGTCGCGGTGGTCTCGAGGTCGCGGACGTTCGAGCCGTGCCCGGTCTCCGTCATCGCGTAACAACCGGGCAGCGCCAGCGTTCCGATGGCGCGGAGGTACTGCCTGTGGTGCCGCTCAGTACCCAACTGAAGAATGCTTCCTCCGAAGAGTCCGAACTGAACGCCAAACTTGATCACGACGCTGAGGTCTCCGAAAGCCAGCGTTTCGAACGCGGCGATCGAGGCCCCATGGTCGTTCTTGCCACCGTACGCCTCAGGGTAGGCGAGGGAACCAAGGCCGAGCTTCGCCAACACCCTGACCGCCTCGAGCACCCGTTCGCGGTAGTCGTCCTTGGCCAGCCCCAACGGGATCGACAACGCGGGGTCCCGGAGCGCTGTGCGCGCGACTTCTCGCGTCTGCGAGTGATCGCGATCGAGATAGGTGTTCAGCGCAGCGGCGTCGAAGGTGGGCGTGGTGGCAGCGCCCTTTGAGGGTGGCATCAGAGCACCGAACGCACGCCGGGCCGCCTCGGCCCCGGGGAGACCTAGTGCCCGCTCAAGGGCGCGAAGCTCAGCAATGGCTGTACCCTCGCGCCAAGGACCACCGTCACGGGGGTCCTCAGCCTCCCACAGCGCCAAGCCGAGATCCGTCAGGGAACGTAGCGCCCGCTCTTCGTCGTCGAGGGGGGCAATGCGAAGCTGAGCCTGGAGCGCTTCGAACTGAGCCGGCGTGGGTGGTGCCGCCGGGTCGAGCCAGCGCCCCAGCTGCTCGCGGGCCTTCGCCGACAGCGCGGTCAGGTCATCGACATGAGCGCCGAATGCCCCGAGTTCGGTGGGAGAAAGTACTCCGTCAGCCCACACGACGTACACGAATGGGAGGAGGGGTGTCAGTTCTGGCTCGTGGACCGCCCAGCGCCACTGCTCGTGATGAGGAATCGTCACGGCGTCAAAGGACCTCTTGGCGAAAATGTGGCAGGGTCTTGACCCTCATGTTCCGTATGTGCATCGTGCCTGCCTTCCTGGTTGGTCGTTGTCAACACTACTCGCGAATGAGGCGAAATACGATGGCCGAAGCGATGGTCGGTGTCGTCATGGGCTCCAAGTCGGACTGGGATACCATGGCGTCGTGTGTTTCCACGCTTGAGGCGTTGGGAATTCCATGTGAAGTGCGCGTCCTGTCTGCCCATCGTACGCCGCACGAAGCCGCGGAGTTCGCGCAGACGGCTGAGGCTCGGGGCCTGGAGGTGTTGATCGCGGCCGCCGGCGGCGCCGCACACTTGGCGGGCGTCCTCGCGTCGCTGACGATGCTTCCAGTTCTGGGAATCCCTATGAAGGCCTGGTCGCTCGACGGGCTGGACTCTTTGCTGTCTACGGTGCAAATGCCGCGCGGTGTTCCCGTTGCGACCTTTGCCATCGGCAAGGCCGGGGCCGTCAATGCCGCGCTGTTTGCCGGCCAGATTCTCGCTCGTAAGAACGAGTCGATTCGCGAGGCTGTGGAGGCCGACCGCGAAGCCCGACGTCAGGCGGTACTCGCTGAAGGGGACCCGCGAGACTAAGCGCGGGCGTTTGGCCGGACGAAGTTGGTGTCCTGCCGCTTATAGAACAGGCCATTAGGAGCGCGCTCGAGGCCGCCCGAAGTGGGTCTCCTGTCCCTTTCTGGGGCATGGACGCAGATGGCGGCGTGCTATGCCACAGTTTCGCCCGACCCTGGTCGCGGAGACGAAGTTCGAAACCTGCGCCGGCCGCGTTCCGTATTTGTCATACAAAGTCGGAATAGATCCGAAGACCTTTGTATGGGCGGGGCTGTTATGGGCAGAGATGGATACCTCGGCGAGTTCGAGCAGATGCTTCTTCTGGCCGCGATGCGGCTTGGCGACGACGCGTACGGGATGCAGCTCATGAAGGAGCTGGACACCACCGTCGGCCGCAGGGTCTCAAGGGGATCCGTCTATGTCACGCTCGACCGCCTGGAAGGGAAGGGGTGGATCGAGTCCGAACTCTCCGACGCGAGTCCGGAGCGAGGTGGGCGCCCTCGGCGCGTGGTTCGCCTGACGCCTGATGGACTGGCGGAACTCCAGAAATCACGTGCGGCCCTGCTTAATCTGTGGGACGGCTTGGAAGAGGCCCTGGATCCGTCGTGAAGACGAACCCGCCGCGTTGGGTCAGCCGCCTTCTTGAGGCGGTGCTCCCACCCACGCCCCGCGCCCAAGCCATTCTTGGCGACCTGCAAGAGGAGTTCGCGGAGCGAGCGACTTCGGGGGTCTGGAGTGCCCGGACGTGGTATGTGCGGACGTCGCTCGGCATCTGCCTGCGTTACGCGGGACAATCGAGAAAATACGATCGGAAACGGGCAGGTCTCGTGACCGACAAGCTGGGACGATGGGAGGGGTTTGTGGACAGCTTGGTCAACGCGGTGATCATTCGGGACCTGCCGTACGAGGATCCCGAGTCACTCGTCGATGTGTCCGAAGCGCAGGAGGGTTTCTTTCATGGCACCCTGTCCTATCCTGACTGCGAAGACCTGCGGCTGGCCTCGGAGGACGTGTTCACGGGTGTTGCGGGCTCCCAGCTCATCCTTTTACAAGCCGGCTCCGACGCAGGCGTCGAAGTACTTCCAGCGGAAGCCGTCACCGGAAATTACTTCTCACTCCTCGGCGTGAAGCCCGAGGTGGGGCGTCTGTTCACTGACCAGGATCACATCGCGAGGGGCGCACACCCGGTGGTGGTGCTTGGTCACGGATATTGGTCGAGGACTCGATGGCTGCGACGTCGTTCACGGTGCTTTTGCTCGGCATCGCGGCCGGCATCGCGCTCTTGCTTGGCACCGTGGGGATCTACGGGGTCATCGCATACATCGTGGGTCGCAGGACGCAGGAGATTGGCGTGCGCATGGCGCTCGGGGCGCCGGCGCAGACGGTGCTCAGGGGTGTCGTGGGCGAGGGGCTGCGCTTGACCGGGCTAGGAGTCGCTGCCGGGCTCGTCGGTGCCTGGGCGATGAGTCGGGTGCTCGCATCCCTGCTGTTCGGTGTGACCGCGACGGATCCCATGACGTTCGGAGCCACGGCGCTCCTGCTTACCGCGGTGGCCACTTTGGCGAGTTGGATTCCCGCGCGCAGGGCGAGCCGCGTCGATCCGGTCGAGGGGTTGCGGGCCGAATAAGCGGCGCCAGCTCACGGACGCTTCCCCGACGAGGCAGCCGTTCGTATTCTATGGGTGTGACGCCGCTTCGGCTCAGGCCGGGGCGGCGCTCCCTTTTCACCCAGCTGTGCCGCCGTTGGGTTCGCCATTCTCCCGACCTAGCGCGAGGTAATCCGATGCTTGAGGAAATCCGCAACAAGATCGAAAACGAGATCGTGTCGTTGAGCACGGAGCTGAACGTCGACCTCCCGAAGCGGATCAAGATCGCTCTCGAGCACGGCGACCTGCGGGAGAACTCGGAGTTCAAGGCGGCCAAGGAGCGCCAAGGCTTCATCGAGGCTCGCCTGAATCACCTGACCACCCGAATGACAGAACTGTCCAAGATCAACATCACGGACATGGTCTTCGACAAGGTCGGCTTCGGGTCAAAGGTCGTGATCCGTGATCTCGATACGGGTGATGACTTCAACTTCACCATTACCGCCGGGGACTTCATCGATCTGGACGCCGGCCAGGTATCGCTTGCCTCGCCCATCGGTCAGGGGCTCTTGGGTGCATCGGAGGGTGATGAGGTCACGCTGCGGCTGCCGGCCGGAGACCGGAATTACAAGGTCCTCGAACTCCTGACCTTGCCACAGCAGATGGGGGCGAAGAAGGAGTAATCGCGTCGCGTGCCCCCGAAGCATCAGCACGGCGGCAGTCGAGCGGTGCGCGACCAGCCCTTCTAGAGCGACTCCACGAAGTCCACCGCGTCCCTGACCTCTTCCGGCACGATCCAATGGCCGATGTCATAGTCTGCAGCGTGATACTGAACACTCGCTGCATCGAACTTGGCCCGTCCGCGCACCGCGAGCTCGAATGGAATCGCCGGATCGCGTAGACCGTGGCCCCAGAAGATGGGTGCGGTCCCCGGTGACATAGCCGAGAACGGCACCTCAAGGGAGGCAGGGATGAAGCCGGAGAAGTTGAGCGCTGCCATGATCTTCCCGGGGCGCGTGAGCGCGTACGCCATACTCATGGTGCCGCCCTGTGAGAAGCCTCCCAGCACGATCCGACCGGGCTGAAACCCCACGATCCGCGGCACCTCTAGGAGGAAGGCGTGCAGCGAAGCGAGGCTTTGCGTCAGCGTGTCCTCCATCACGCGATCGTCTTCGACATATCGGTACCACGCCCACCCCGACCCGTATCCCCAGGGATGCCCTGGGTAGGGTGCTTGCGGCGTAATGAGCGCCCAACTCTCCGGGAGGGCCGGGTGCAGCGCCTGCAGGTCCCCACGGTGGCTACCCCGTCCGTGCAGGAGCACCGCGACGGTACCTCCGTCGGCGTTCTCAGCCGGTCGGCGAATGTCGTATTGGAGCAATGTGGTATGGGTCAGGAGATCAACCTGGGGGTAAGCTGAGTCTACGCGCTCCAGGTCCGTCACGGAAGCGGTGTGAGTGTCTTCTCGATGTCTTCGCGTTCGGCCTCCAGCCAAGGCGGGAGTTTTAGCGTTGTGCCGAGGGTGGCTGCGGGCTCGTCCACGGCGAAGCCTGGCCCGTCTGTCGCGATCTCCAAGAGCAGGCCATCGGGCGAGCGGAAGTAGATGCTCTTGAAGTATGTGCGCTCCATGACCGGGCTCACGTCCACGCCCAACTCAAGAATATGCTCGCGCCATTCGAGCTGCTGCTCGGCGTTTTCGGCTCGGAAGGCGATGTGATGTGTTTGTCCCACCCCCGGGCGCTCGCGAAGGGTCGACGCACTCCAGTCGAAGAGCGTGAGCGACGAGTGTGGGCTCACCTCTGCGCCATCGTAGTCGGCCCAGAAGTAATGCTTCGTTTTGCCGTCGTCCTGATTGTAGGTCTTTTTCACCAGCTTGAGCCCCAGGGCAGCTTCGTAGAAGTCTCCGGCGCGCTCCAGCTGGTCGGTTATCGCCGAGATGTGGTGGATGCCGTCCAAGTGCATGTCTGGCGTGATCAGGGGGACAGGCTCTGGGTAGGTCGAGGCTGCAAAGCCCTGCTCGTCGCGTCCGCCGGACAAACGCTCTTTTGGTGGGATCAGGAGCTGCTGCCCGAGGGCGTCAGCGGGCTCGTCGATCGCGTAGCCGGGGCCAGCGGTCGCGATCTCCAAGATCTGACCGTCTGGGTCGGCGAAGTACAGCGAAAAAAAGTAGCCGCGATCAATCGGGCCGTTCGACGGGACGCCAGCGTCCGCCAGGCGACGCTTCCATTTGAGGAGGCCGTCGAGTGTCGACACGCCGAGGGCCAGGTGATGCACGCCGCCAGCGCCCCACTGTCCCTTACGGGCGTGGGGCCACTCGAAGAAGGTCAGGATCGTGCCGGGCTGACCTCCTTCACTTCCGAAGTAGAGGTGGTACGCGCTTGGGTCGTCGAAGTTGACGGTCTTCTTGGTGAGAGAGAGCCCGAGTAGATCTCGGTAAAACGACAGGGTCCGAGTCGCGCTGCTCGACACCATCGTGATGTGGTGGAAGCCGCGGGTTGTGAGTCGGGTGGTCATCGTTGTCCTGGTGCAACTGCTAGCAAATACGCCGGCATTCGAGGTGGCACGAGTCATCGCAAAGATGATACTTCAGACTTGAAATAGTGTCAACGCCGCCTTGCCTCACTCAGTGCCCCGCCCCCGCCCCTACAGCGTGCGCTTGAACCGGCTTGTGGCCAAAACCAGCCCGGCCACAGCCATCACGGCCAGCGTCACGAACTGAGTCCACAGGTCGCCAATACTCGCGCCCTTCAAGAAGACCGCACGCACGATCTCCAGGAAGTGCCGTAGCGGATTGATGACGGTGAGTTCCCGGAAGCCCGGCGGCATCGTCTCGATAGGATAGAAGAAGCCAGAGAGGATGATGGCGGGCAGCAGGAACAGGTACATCGTGAGGAAGGCTTCCTGCTGGGTGGAGCTGATCGTGCTGATGAACAGTCCGACTGACAGGCCGGCCAAGATGAATAAGGCTGCGGCAAAAATCAGGACGAAAGCAGATCCCCGCAGAGGGATGTCGAACCAGACCAAAGCGACGGCCGTCACGATCCCCAACTGCAACATCGCGATCCCTGCCACGGGTATCGTCTTGCCGAGAATCAGCTCGCCCGCCGACAGCGGTGAAACCAAGAGTTGCTCAAGCGTGCCGACTTCCCGCTCCCTCACGATGGCCATGGAGGTCAGGAGCAGACACATGAGAAGCACGATCACGCCGATCACGGCGGGTACGTTGTAGACCTGCGACTCCAGGGCCGGGTTGAACCACGCCCTGGTGCGCACATCCACCGGAAGGGTGAGTCCACCCCTCGCCTCGGACGCGATTCGGAGTCCTAACTCCTGAACGATCTTCGCCGCGTAACCCTGCGCGATGGTCGCTGTGTTTGAGTTCGTGCCGTCGGCGAGGAGCTGCACGACGGGGCTTCGACCAGCCAGGAGATCCGCTTGGTATCCGGCGGGGATCTCGAGCGCCACGACGGCGCGGCCCTCGTCAAGCGCGATCCCCAGATCTGCCGAGCGGTCAGATGTCGAGACCACGTCGAAATATCCCGAGCCCGTGAAGGCCGCCAGGAACTCACGGGAGGCGACGGTCCCGTCGTGGTCGACCACGGCGGTGGGGACGTTGCGAACGTCCGTGTTGACCGCGTAGCCGAGGAGGATCAACTGAACGACAGGTGCCGCGAAAATGATGCGCTTCGTTTTTGGATCGCGGAAAAGTTGGCGAATCTCCTTGACCACCATCCGGTGGATTCGGTGCACTTTCAACCGCCACTCGCTCATGCCTCCAGCTCCTTCTTGAAGGTCATCGTCGCGAGACCCAGCCCGACCACAGCGTAGACGACCATCAGGATCGCTTGAACCCAAAGAACATCAGCGCCCACGCCTTTGAGCAGGATCCCCCGCGTCACTGTGATGAAGTACCGGGCCGGGATCAAATACGTGACACCCCGCAAAAAAGTAGGCATCGACGCGATGTCGAAGATGAAGCCGGAGAGCAGCACGGCAGGAAGGTACGTGGCGACCATCGCCACCTGCGTGGCAAGCACTTGCGACTTCACCGCGGCGGAAATGAACATCCCCAACCCCAGGGCACCGACCAGAAAGAGCATGGTGAGGACGCCCAGTAGGACGACACTTCCGTTAAACGGCGTCCCGAAGATCAGCATTCCCGTCACGACGATCGTGACGACGTCGAAGAAACCGATCGCGAGGTACGGAAGGAGTTTGCCGAGCACCACCTCGAGTCGTCCGACGGGCGTCGCGGCCAACTGTTCCATCGTGCCCCGTTCCCACTCGCGCGCGATCGTGAGCGCTGTCAGCATTGCGGCGATGATCGACATGATGACCGCGATCAGCCCCGGCACGATCATGTGTCGGCTTTCGAGGGTGGGATTGTACCAGATGCGTGGTTCGAGCGTGACCGGGAGCCGCAGACTCCGGCCGCCGGTGATTCGGGTGGCGCTGTGCCTAGAGACGATCGCGTCGGCATAGTTCATCGCGATTGTTGTCGTGTTGGCGTCGCTCCCATCGAAGAGCAGCTGGATCTGCGCGCTTCGCCCCGGGGCGGCGAGGTCGGCGGAGTATCCGGGTGGGATCGTGAGAACCCCGAGCACGGTGCGGCGGGTGAGACGATCTTCAATCTGGGCGGACGACTCGAGCCTTTCGCTCACGTTGAAGTACCCACTCGACACGAACGCTTCGACCAGTTCGCGGCTCTCCTGGGTCCGGTCGTTGTCGAGTACGGCCAGCCCGATGTCGTTGATGTCGAACGAGATCGCGTACCCGAAAAACACCACCATGAACGTCGGCAGCGCGAAGGCCAGGATCATGCTGCGGGAATCTCGCTTGAGCTGAATCCATTCCTTGCGTGCCATCGCGAGTAGGCGGCCCATTTTCATCGTCTTAGCCGACCACAGCGCCGCCCTCGGCGCGCACGAGTGAAACGAAGACGTCTTCGAGAGACGGCTCTATGGAGGTCATGCGCTCGATCTCGCGGCCTGCGGCGGCCAGCGTGCGCCGGATGATCTCCGTGCCTTGGGTTTCGTCGCTCACAGTCACGTGCAACTCGCGTCCGAACATCGCCGCGTCCAGCACGCCAGGGGTGCCGGTGAGGGCCTCCACGGCGAGGGCAGCGTGGTCTGTCTTCACCTCGATGATGGGCTCTACCACGCGGCTTCGCAGTCCCCGCGGCCGGTCCATCGCGATCAAACGCCCGCGGTTGAGGAGGGCCAGGCGATGGCAGTACTCCGCCTCCTCCATGTAGTGCGTAGAGACGAAGATCGTCGTGCCGGACCGGGATAGATCGTCAATGAGATCCCAAAAGCGCCGCCGTGCCACCGGGTCCACGCCTGACGTAGGCTCATCCAAAAAGAGGATGGGCGGCTCGTGAACCATCGCACAGCCGAGCGCCAGTCGCTGCTTCCAGCCGAGGGGGAGGTCTTGGGTGAGCTTGTCACCCATGTCCTCAAGTTCGGATAGAGCCAAAATCCATGCGCGTCGCTCCGCGAGCCGGGCGCCAAGTACGCCGTAAAGCCCCGCAAAGAGTTCAATGTTCTCATTGACCGTGAGGTCCGTGTAGAGCGAGAAACGCTGGGACATGTAGCCGATGTTGCGCTTGATCTGTACCCGCTCGGTCCGAATGTCGAAGCCCGCCACGTGGCCGTCGCCGTCGGAGGGGGCGAGCAGGCCCGTCAGCATCTTGATCGTGGTCGTCTTGCCCGCGCCGTTCGGCCCCAGGAATCCGAAGATCTCACCTGGCTCGACGTCGAAGGTCACGGAATCCACGGCTGTGAAGTCCCCGAAGGTGCGTGTGAGATCACGCACGACCACAGGGTGAGGCTTAGTCATTGGCGACCCGCACGAGGTGGATGAAGACGTCTTCGAGAGATGGCTCGATCTTCTCCAGGCCAAGGATGTCGATATGACGCGCAGCTAACGCGCTGGTCAGTTGGTCGACGTCGGTGCCGGGTGTCAGGAGCGCGTGGATCGCGTCTCCAAAAAGGGCCGCGCTGCTGACGCTGGGCAGGCTCTTGAGGAAGTCTCTGGCGTCGCGTGGCGTCGTCGTGCGCAGCGCCAGCATCGTCCCGTCTAACCCAGCCTGAAGGTGGCTCGGCGTGTCCAGCGCGATCGCGCGGCCTTCGTTGAGAAGGACCACTCGGTCGCAACGTTCGGCCTCATCCAGGTAGGACGTAGACACGATCACGGTCACGCCTTGCTCCACCATCTCATGCAAGATCAGCCACAACTCCCGCCTCGAGATGGGATCCACGCCGAACGTAGGCTCGTCGAGGAGCAGTACCTTCGGTGTGTGAATTAGACAGCACGAGAGGGAAAGCTTCTGCTTCATTCCGCCGGAAAGTTTGCCGGCCAGGCGATCTGTGAACTCGTCGAGTCGGCTGAACTTGAAGAGGCGCTTAAGACGCTCCGGTCGCTCCGCCTTGGGCACGGAGTACATGTCCGCGTAGAAGGCGAGATTCTCAGAAACCGTGAGGTCTTCATACAGCCCGAAACGTTGGGCCATATAGGCCAGGTGGGGCTTCGCCCCCTCGGGATCCTGGGCAACGTCGACGCCCTCGATGAGTGCCGTCCCGCGCGTAGGCCGGAGAACGCCGGCGAGCATTCGCAGCGTGGTTGTTTTTCCGGCGCCGTCAGGACCGACGATGCCGAAGAGTTCACCCCGACCGACATCGAACGTGAGGTCGTCGACCGCGGTCAGCGTTCCGAAGTCACGACTTAGGCCGCGGAGAGAGACCGACGGGTCGCTCACAGGGATTCGCTCACCAGGGTCACGTCTGCGGGTACGCCGGGCTTCAGTTCGTAGTTCGGGTCTCCGGTAATCCGGACCTTCACGGGGTAGACGAGCTTGGTGCGCTCCTCCGCGGTCTGGACGTTGCGCGGCGTGAACTCGGCTTCACTGCCAATGAACATCACCTCGCCCTCGTAGGTCCGGTCCGGGTAGGTGTCCGAAGAGATCTCGGCGCGCTGGCCGATCTGGACACGGCCGATCTCATCTTCGCGGACGTAGATGCGGACCCAGCGACTGTCGCGATCGAGCAGCGTCACGACCGGTGTGCCGGCTCCGACGATCTCTCCCGGTTGCCGATGCTTGACCGTGATGACGCCAGCGAAGGGCGCCACAACCGTCGCATTGGAGAGCGTCACGGCGGTGCGCGCGACGTTGGCCTCGGCCTGACCCACCATCGCGCGCTGCGCGTTGACGGTCTCGGTACGAGGACCCGCCTTAACCAAGATGAGCATCTGCTGCGCCTGGTCCTGAGTGGCGAGCGCGACCTCGCGGCCGGTCTGGACTGCGTCGAGAGACTGGCGGCTAATCGCTCCACCCGCGAAAAGCCCTTCCGCGCGTTCTACGTCACGGCTGGCGTTTTCGGCCCTCATGGTCGCAGAGCGGACCGCAGCCTCCGCGCTCGCGATCTCCTGGGGGCGGGCACCACGACGCAGTTCGGTGAGCCGCGCCGTCGCGGCCTCGGCCTGAGCTTGGGCTGCATCGAGGGCGGCACTCAGTTCCCGGGTATCCAGGTGTGCCAGTTCCTGACCCTCTTCCACCGCGTCGCCCTCTTCAACACCGATGGACTCGATCCGCCCCGGCAACTGGAAGCCGAGATCCGCCGTCGTCGCCTCGATGGTGCCAGAGGCGAAGAGTGTCCCATCCGCGAGCCCCGTATCGCGAGAGGTGTACCACCATCCGGCGGCCAGGATGACGAGGAGGACGGGGACGGCGATTCTGATGCGTTTGATCATGGCCGGATCTCCAACACTTCGTTTAGCCAGTTCATATCGAGGGTGCCGCGGGTGCGAGCCATGGACACCCTGGCCAGCACGTTGTCGTAGCGCGCGCGTGCGTGCCCTGAGCGTGACTGGTAAAGACCTGCTTGGGCTCGCAGTAAATCGCTTTGCAGACCCGAGCCGGCATCGAGCGCGAGCGCTTCAATCCGCGCGACCTCCGTCCACTGGGCCACCGCTGCCTCTAGCGCTAGGGCGCGACCCTGAGTCTCGGTGACCGCGGTTTCAGCAACGTCGACGGCGCTCAGGAGTGCCAATTCGGTAGCCGCCATGTCGCTCCGCGCCGCAACGACCCCCGCCTGCGCTCGCCGGATTGCCGCCCGGCGTGTGCCACCGGTGAAGAAGGGCAGGGTCATCTGAAGGCCCGCTTGCCACTCCGTCACGTGGTCACCGGTGAGTGTCGCGAAGTCCGCGATGCCTGCCTTCATGTCGAGTTTGGGGAGGCGCCCAGCCCGCTGCTCCGCGAGCACGGCCTCCGACGCTTCCACCACCCGTCCGGCCTGACGCAGAATCGGACTGCCGGCAATCGAAATCGCTGCATCTGCGCCTGTCACAGCCACGTCTGCCAGGTCTCGACCAGTGACGACGTCGGCTGGGACGCCCATCACCCGCGCGAGGCTACGTTCCGCGAGTCCGACGCGGGCCTCAGCCGTGGCGAGTTGGGCGCGGGCGTCCTGCAGGGCGGCACTAGCGCGCAGGACTGCCACTTCAGCGGCGGTTCCAGCATCAAAGTGTCGCTGGGCGCGAGCCCCCTCCGCGTCAACCGCCGCCACCAGCCTAGTCGCAGCGTCGAGAACCGCGCGTGCGGACAGTACCCCGACATAGGTCGAGGCGACCTGCTCGATAAGGACCATCTCGGTGGCCTCGGAACCGAGCCGGGTCGCCTCGGCTATCGCCCCCGCACCTTCGATTCGTGCAGATCGGGCGCCCGCGTCGAACACGGTGTAGGCGACGCCCACCTGCCCCTGCAGGAGTGTACGATCGAAGCCCGGCGGATTCACCGGATCAAATGAGTGAAACGGTGCGACGACCATCGGTTCCTGAAAACGCGTCAGGTTTACGGTGGCACCAAGGCTGGGAATGCGAGCGGCGCGGGCGGCGGCCAGGGTCTCGTCTGCAGCGTTCACGTGTGCAGCGGCGCTCTGCACCGTCGGATGGCTCCCCAGGGCTGACTCCGCCGCCGCGGCCAGCGTCAGCGATTGCCCTTGCAGTGCCTGCGGTGCCGTCAGTGTTACGGCCGCGGCCAGGAACAACAGGGTGACCGTGCTGTGACTCGGTTGGTTCATGGTACTCATGCCTCAGCGCGCGACTCGAGGCCCGCGCGCACGAAGGTGCGGATATGGTCCAGCACGCCCTCGCGGACGTGTGGATCGTTGAGGTCGACACCGCCGACCTGACGGAGCAGGGGCGCGACCAGGGTCAAATAGACCGGTTGGGACACCACACTAAGCGCGGAGAGCAGCGCGCTTCCCGGGCGGACAGAGCCGTCGCGGACGCCCTGCTCGTGGAGGCTCGAGATCGTGTCCTTCACATTCATCAAGATCTCGAGGACGACGTCTGGAGGTCTCTTGCCTGCGGCAACTTCTTGCAGGAGCAGGTGCGGGAGGTCTGGATGCTCCTGGAAATGATCGAAGTAGGCCTCGACAACGCGCAGCATCCGATCCAAGCCGCTGCCCTCAGCCTCCGCCGCCTGGAGAACCCGGGCTTCGATGGGGCGGAGGCATTCTTCAAGGGCCGCCGAATAGAGCCCCCGCTTGGATCCGAAGTGATACGTGATCGCCCCTAGATTGGTGCCGGCTCCGGTGGTGATTGCCCGCACGGATGCTCCATCAAAGCCGCGTTTCGCGAAGAGCGCGCGGCCGGCCTTGATCAATATGGATCTCGTGGCCGTCCCGCCGTCGGAGCCGGGCGACTCGGGGCTCGTCGCCCCGCCTCCAGCAAGAGCGTTCGGCATCAGCGAGTGCGTCGTCGGTGTTTCGGTGAATGATTCATACGTTCGTATGAATAATGAAGGCGCAAGTATGAGGCAAGAGGGAAGTACCCATCAGGTCGTCTGCCCTACGACGATCGGGGCAGCTTCGTCGCTCCACACGGCGGCGCGGAGATGGCGGCTACGACTTCACGCATGCGCAGAACGCCCTCGATCAGACGAGGTCCAGGACGGCCCAGGTACGGTTCGCCAATACAAAACACCCGTCCCTCGGTCACAAAACGTTGCTGCGCCCAGGCCTCGTTTCGGAGCACCACATCCGGTCGATATTTGTCCGGATGCACCCCGCACCACGAGAGCACCACGGCGTCGGGCGCGTGCTCGGCGACCTCATCGTCAGTCATGGGTCGGCTCTTGACCTCTTCCTCCCCAAGGACGGCTCGGGCCCCTGCGGCACGAAGGACATCGATGACCCACGATTGACGTCCGGGCGTGATGACTGGCTTGGGCCACCATTGCACGAGGATCAACGGAGCCTGTTCGCCGGGCTCTTCCCCAGGAGGGACATCGAGGACCGACCGCATGTCGGCGATCAGACCAAGCGCCTTGTCAGGAACGCCCAGTCGGTCTCCGATTAGGGCGATATCCCGGTAGACGTCCTCGACCGAAACCGGCTCGGGGGCGACCAAAGGGAGGCCCGCCGCCTCGAGTCGCTCTACCACCTGTTCGTGCCCGGGCACCGTGAGGGTGGCCAAAACGAGGTCCGGCTTCAGCTCGGCCACCTTAGCCACGTCGATATCCAAATCCGGCCCGACCTTGGGAAGGCCTGCCACGACATCCACGGGGAAATCAGAATGGTCGTCGACCCCTACCAGCATGTGCGCGCAACCAAGCGCACAGACGATTTCCGTGTTCGAGCAAGCCAGAGAGACGATGCGCATGGGGTTCGTTACCCGCCTTAGCCGGCTGCGTTCTTGTGGCGCGTCCACACACACCCAGTAGTTTTCGGAATCCAGTCTGAGATACCTAAGAGACCAAGATGTCCAACACTCCCTCCACCATGCAGGCGCTCGGGACTCCCGCCCCCGACTTCTCCCTCCCCGAGCCTTCCACCGGTGGCCATAAAACGCTCGCCGACTTCTCGGACGCCGAGGCGCTGCTCGTTGTCTTCCTGTCCAATCATTGCCCGTTCGTGAAGCACTTGGCAGACCATCTGGCGGGCTTCGCGACCGCCTACCAACAGCGTGGTCTCGCCGTGGTGGGCGTCATGGCCAACGACGTGGCCAGTTACCCGGATGACGCGCCTGAGAGGATGAAGGAGGAGGTCGCGCGTCGGGGCTACACCTTCCCGTATCTCTTCGACGAGTCCCAGGAGGTGGCCAAGGCCTATCACGCGGCCTGCACCCCAGACTTTTTCCTCTTCGATGCGGACCGGAAGCTCGTTTACCGGGGCCAATACGACGCGAGCCGACCCTCGCTCGACACTCCGGTCACGGGGTCAGACCTGAGCACGGCCGTCGATGCCGTCTTGGCTGGCCGAGCAACGGCAGAGCCTCAGGTGCCCAGCGTCGGGTGCAACATCAAGTGGAAGGCGGGCAACGCGCCACACTCGTTCGGCTGAGCCTCGACCGGAGGGGTCCGTGACCGGGACCTAGAGTGGGCTTTGCAACCTAGGCGTGGCTGGGTCCGTCTATATGCTCGTGGGTGGTCTGTGGAGGGGTGCTCCAAGACTGACCTGCGCCTGACCGCTTTGACCCGGACCTACCCACCATGAACGTCCTGAGGTTCGCCTTCCGTACGCTCGCCAAGACTCCATTCCTCACGGGTCTTGCTGTCCTGTCACTGGGCCTGGGTATCGGTGCCAACGGAGCGATTTTTTCGCTCTTCGACCAGATCCTGCTTAGGCCGCTTCCTGTTACCGAACCGCAACAGCTGGTCAATCTGTCGGCGCCGGGGCCGAAGTCGGGCAGCACGTCGTGTACTTCGGAGGGGTCGTGCGAGGACATCTTCAGTTACGCGATGTTCAAGGACCTCCAAGGGGCGGAAACCGGACTGTCCGGTATCGCGCTACACCGGACGTTCGGGGCCAACTTGGCGACCACCGAGTCAACCACGAGCGGTGCGGGCCTCTTGGTTTCCGGCAACTATTTCTCGCTGCTGGGCGTTCAACCGGAGCTGGGCCGCCTATTGGGGCCTACTGACGACGAGCAGTTCGGCGGACACCCCGTCGCGGTCCTGAGCTATCGCTATTGGGAGCGCCAGCTCGGACAGGATCCGTCGGTGCTCAACTCCACGATCGTGGTCAACGGACAGCCGCTCACCGTGATCGGCGTTGCGACCAGTGACTTTGATGGGACCACGCTGGGCTTCCGGCCAGACGTTTTCGTTCCCGTCACCATGCGTGCCGCGCTCACTCCCGGTTGGGACGACTTCGACAATCGGCGGAATTACCGATTTTATCTGATGGGTCGGTTGCCGGACGGTGTGTCGATCGAGCAGGCTGGACTGGCCATCAACCTTGTCTATTCTAGCATTCTCAATGAAGTGGAGGCACCGCTCCAAGAGGGCATGAGCGACAATGGGTTGGAGCGCTTTAAGGCCAGGCAGATCGTCCTTGAAGACGGCTTCCGTGGCCAGAGTAGCATCCAGAGCTCTGCCGGGGCCCCACTCTCATTTCTCCTAGGTGTGACCGGACTCGTGCTGGTCATCGCGTGTGCGAACATCGCCAATCTGCTGCTTGCACGGGGTGCTGGGCGAGCTCGTGAGATGGCGATCCGCGGCTCAATGGGCGCCAGCAGCTCGCCTGAGCGAGTGGCCTTGCTGATGATCCAGCCCTCGCCTAGGCTCGGGGCTCGACCTCCGGAATGTACCGGGGGGCTGCCCCTGTATCCGGAGTTGTCATGCGCGCCCGTCTCTCTCTTCTCGTTCTACTCGGCCTCGCCGTGGCCACCCCCGCGGCTGCCCAGGATCGCGACTACGTCAATCCGGCGTCGGCTTCAGATGCGACCGTTCTGCCGTTCAGTGGTGCCGCTTGGGTTGGCCAAACCCTCTACCTGTCGGGCACGATCGGCCTCACGGCAGATCAAGGGGTTCCGGTCACCGCAGAGGAAGAGGCCCGAAATGTCCTCAATAACGTGAAGGGGACGTTGGAGGCCGCGGGTCTCACCATGGATGACCTCGTGAGCGTGCAGGTGTTCTCGTCTGATGTCGCGGACTACGACGCATTCAATGCCGTATACCGGACGTTCTTCACCCAGACGTATCCGGCGCGTGCCTTCATTGGTGCCGGCACGCTGCTATTCGGGGCGCGTTTCGAGGTCATGGGGATCGCGGCCCGCGGCAGGTAGGTAAAAAAAGAGACGCCACCGGCGTAATATCCGGTGGCGTCTCAACTGTCGCAGCCCGGCAGCGAAAGCCGGGTACGGCGCGAACGGCGATGTTTTACAGCGGTTCAGAAGCTAGAAGCCGCACCTGCGATCGCTTGCCCATGCCAGGCTGCACAGTGTACTCGGATAAGACAAGAGATCACCTCCTATTTCAGTTTGACATCGGGCGGAGCGCCGACGGGCTCAAGGCCCGCAGTCCATTGGTCGTCGACTACTCTGAGTCGTCGGCCAAGGCCCAGGTCGGAAACGATTTGTAACCGATCAATGCCACTATAAGTCACGACATTCGGGAGTGCAAGCATGTTGGGTGCGATGGGCTGTGGGTGGGTTCGGGGCGGGATACCCTATGCGGTGTTGGCGCTGTTTTTTGTGGATTCCTCAACGGTGGGTGCTCAAGAAGCCAACGCGTGGCGAGGCTTCTTCGCGGCGGGCGAGCAGGCCCGCCAAGCTGAAGATCATGTCGGGTATGCGGAGCAGATGGTCCAAGCGGTGCGTGCGCTGCCGGCAGGGCAGCTCAACCGGCCCTTCATCCAGTACACGCCGCCCGTGCTGCCGCCCTGCTCGGGAACACGGACGAGGCCGTCGCGTGGCTCGAACAGGCTTGGGAGGAGAACATCGAATCACTGATGATCTCGTTCGCGGCGTACGACCCTGCGTTTGAATCGATCGCCGAGTCGCCGGAGTTTGTACGCGTTATGGCACTCGCCGCGGACATGGAGTTAACCGTCCAGAATCTCGCGGGTGCTGTGTCCCTCATTTCCGGTAGCGGCTCCAACGTCCTGGCCCACGTTGGCTCCGACGGGGTGTTTCTGGTCGACACGGGATACCTCCCCGCATTGCCTGCGCTCCGGCGGACGCTCGCGTCGATCTCCCGTCACCCGGTGCGGCGACTGCTCATCACCCACCCGCATGAGGATCACATGGGGTCGGCCGCGGCGTTCGGCACGGACGCGCGTGTCATTTATCTTGGGGCGAACCCCATGATGTTCCCGGGCACGACCGATCCAGATGCATTCCTGGACCGCATGGAGGCCGCCCTGGGGGCAATGCACCCTGAGACCATCGTGGCCTGAGGGTGTGGTCGGGCTGGCCGAAGTGCGGGCCCAGATTGCGGTGTCGCGAGCCTGCATGGCGCTCGTACGTCAGGCGCTGGAGGAGGGCCTCCCGATCAAGGAGACGGCGGCACGCGCAGAGGGGACGTTCGCGCCCCAGTGGGTGGGCTTCTTCTAGCGGCTGTTCAGCGCGGGGTAGGCTCTACGAGACGCCTTGAGGGAGTGCGGCGGGCGGGGGTCTAACCGGGGCGCGACCCGCCTGTATTCCGGGGCGGCCTGTCCGCCCGAGGCGTCCCAGGGGCGGCTAGGCGTCCTTGTAGGCCCGCTTCAGAAGCAGAAAAGCGACACCGAGCGCGATGGCAATCCACAGTACGCCGTAGACCAGCGTCGGGACGTGGGTCAGCTCACCGAGCATCGCTGCATCCGACTGGAGGTGAGGCCGGTCGAGCACGTCGCTCTTGATGTCGAGGATCGCGTAAAGGACGCTCGTGAGCCCGAGCGTGAAGAGCAGGCCACGGTTCATGGTCGGCCCCATCTTCTTGGCCGCCATGACCATCGTGAGTCCGAATGCGATCCCAAAAAGGAGGCCGAACCCGCTTCGGACAAAAAACGCCGTCAGCAGTACCACCATCACGCCAATGAACCCGTTCACCCAATCCGTTCTCACTTTCTTCGACCGGGCCCCCTCGACCATGGCCGCGCCCCAAAGGAGGCTGCCCAGGTAGCCGGCCGTCAGGGTGATGAACGCGTTGCCGCCGAAGCAGTAACACGCGCCACCCTGGCGCGGATCCAGCGTGATCTTATCAATGCCTCCACCCGTCGCCACTGAGGCGATCGCGTGGCTGGTCTCGTGTAGCAGCACGACGAAGATCTTCAACGGATACACGACAGACGTGTCCCACATGAACCAAAGCGCCGCGAAGAATACCGCGAAGCCCAGCACGAACTTCAGCTTTCTGTTCGGTGTGTCTGTCATGTGTCTGTTGTGTGCCTGGCTGAGTTGGAGATCTCAGTTGTTGAGACGTCGCATGGTTCACTACGGTTGCAGTCGGGGTGTTTGTTCCAATTTGAGGTTGGGTGACGCTCGGCGTGTGTCGCCTCATCTAGGTGTTGCTGTGGGTCGGCCCAGGTACGCTGGGGGTGTTGGGGCCGGCACCGCCCACGCTCAGCGGGCGTCTGGGACATGAACGGTCGGCCTCGCCCCCGGTCGGAGCGATGTCTAATAAAAGCGCGCTGCAGTGCGCCGAGTGGAGCTAATGTAGAATCATTGTTATATTAATGTCCAACAAAATGCCGATGGAATCGGCTCTACCGGATGAAGCTCCCGTGGCATACGTGAAGCTCTACATGATGACCGGCGGTGTCCTCCTGGCCGCTGAAGCGGCCTGGCTCGGGCTGGTGGCTGGCCCCCTCTTCCAGAACGAGGTCGGGCACCTGGTGCGCGAGACCTTTCTGCCCGCGCCAGCGGTCGCCTTTTACGTCATCTACATCGCGGGCATTCTCGTCTTTGCTGTGTTGCCGGGACTGAGGGCGCGCCGGCTCCATAGGGCCGTAGCCTTGGGTGGCTTTTTGGGGCTACTCGCTTATTCGACCTTCGATCTGACGTCTATGGCGGTCTTCAGGGACTTTCCGCTTCGGCTCGCGCTCACGGACATCGCCTGGGGCACGTTCGTGACCGGCACCGTCTCCGCCGCGGGGTACGGCATGGGTCGGCGGCTGGGGCTAGCATGAACCAGAAGGGCGTGACCCTGGTCGATCGCACCCGTCAGGCGGCGAGTGTAGCGACCTTCGGCTTCGTGCTGTGGCTGAACGGCCTGGCGGGAGCCGGAACTCTGAGCGGCGACTCGATCGGGGTCATCGCCAATCGCTACGTCTCGGCCTTCCTGCCCGCCGACTACGTCTTCGGCATCTGGGGTGTCATTTACCTAGCGCTGTTCGGCTTCACCCTATATCAGGCGCTGCCGGGGCAGGGTGCCAACCCGTTGCTGCGGCGCCTCGGGTGGTGGTGGCCGGTGAACGGAGTGCTGAACGTCGCATGGATCGTGACCTTCTCGTTCAGCCGATTTGGCGCGGCCATGATCATCATGCTGCTTCTATTGGCGTCCCTCCTCGCTATTCACGTCGAGATCGGGATCGAAGACGAACGGTCGCTGGGTGATCGACTCTTCGTGGCCCTGCCCTTTAATACCTACCTCTCGTGGATCTTCGTGGCCGTGGTCGCCAATACCTTCCAGTACGTCTCATCCCTTGGATGGGACGGCCTCGATACAGTCGCGCTCGTAGCGTCTGCGCTCATGATGATCGTGACCACGGGCCTCGGGGCCTTCATGGCCTGGCGCAGGCGCGCCTGGGTGACCCCGCTGGTTGTGGCGTGGGCGCTTGCCGGGATCGCGGCGCGCTACTCCGAGACGCCGCTCCTGGCACTGACGGGGTGGTCGATGGTGGGGGTGGGCATCGTGTCGCTCGTCATGTCGCGCTGGGGGGCGGCCGCTCGTCGCGGGGCCACGGTAGCCTCGGCGCTCATGCTGTTCTCGGCCGTGAGCGTGGCGGGCCAGGAGGCAGAGCTACGCGGACGGGTCTTTGACGGCGCGAACATGCGACCGGTCCAGGGTGCGCTCGTTACGGTAGTCGAGACCGGTGCGCAGACGCTCACCGCGGACGATGGCCGTTTTGGGATCGACCGCCTGCCCCCGGGATTGGTCTCCGTCGTAGTGGAGATGATCGGTTACCGGTCTGAGCGGCGAGCCGAGGTCGTGCTTCAGGCCAGCCGCTCCACGTATGTGGAATTCCGGCTCGAGCGGCGTGCCATCGTGCTCGAGGGGATCGTGGTCGGCGCTCCCGCGTTCCGAGTGCCTGCGGCGGCTCCGACCTCGGTGCAACGATTGTCCAACGAGGAGCTCCGCAGGACGCCGGGGGGATTCCTGGACATTTCCCGAACACTCTTGTCGTTGCCCGGCGTGCTGGGCGGCGTCGACAACCGCAATGACCTCCTAGTCCGAGGTGGCGGGCCGGGTGAGAACGCCTACTACCTCGACGGAATTCGTGTGCCCCAGATCAACCACTTTGCGACGCAGGGCGCGTCGGGCGGTGCCCTCGGATTGGTCAACGTCGACTTCATTCGTGAGGCCGAATTCTTCAGTGGCGCGTTTCCTGTCCGCTACGGGGACGCCCTCAGTTCGGTGCTGAGCATCGAGAACCGTCCAGGAAGTCCCGAAGGCGTTCGGGGCGATTTCACGCTCGGGGCCACCGAAGCGGCGCTCACGCTGGACGGTCCGGCGGGCCAGAATGGGAACTGGCTCTTCAGCGTACGCCGGTCCTACCTGCAGTTCCTGTTCGCCGCGATCGGGCTGCCGATTCGGCCCGACTATTGGGACGCCCAGTTCAGAGTCGAGCTCGAGCCGACCACGAAGGACCGCGTCTTGTTCGTGGGTCTCGGCGCGGTCGACAACTTCGGGATCGTGGCTCCTGCCCCTGGCGACGACTACGAGAACTTCGAGATCTTCGAGCGGGTGATCGACAACGACCAAAGGAGCTACACGCTCGGTGCGAGTTGGCGGAGGCTGATTTCGGGGGGATTCCTCACGACGACGCTGAGTCACTCCACCAGCGACTATGATTTCAAGGATCCGGGTGCGGACGGTTTTCCGGTTCTCAGCAACGAGAGCCTCGAGAACGACAGCCGTCTTTCGGGCCGGGCAGACCTCGCTCTGGGCGATCGCCTGACCTTCGACGGCGGGGTCGATGTCACACAGATTTCGCTCGATGTGGCGCTGTTCCAAAGGGCCGTGCCGGGTGGCTCATTACCGACCGACCTCGCATGGAATCGCAGGACATCACTGTGGAAAGTCGCCGCCTACGCGCAGTTCACGGGTGACGTCTGGAGTCGGACTTCGTTGAGCGTCGGAGCCCGAGCCGACGAGGTCACCGCGCTCGATCGCGGGCTCTCGGTCTCCCCGCGTGGCTCGCTTAAGGTGCAGGTCACGAACGACGTGTCGCTCCAGATCGCGGCGGGTGTATTCCATCAATCGCCGAGCCTTCTTTCGCTTTCCGTGGAAGAGGCTGGCCGACCGGCCAACCTGGGGCTGCGGCAGCAACGCAACGTCCAGGCGGCGGGGGGCGTCTCCTGGGTGGCCACGCCCGGCCTGCGCGTCTCGGCGGAGGCCTTCGTAAAGGAGTACGATCGTGTGCCGCTCCTTCGCGACGACCCGCGCATCGCGCTGTCCAACTTGGGCGGGGACTATGGATTCGTCGGTGCCGAGCCGCTCACGGACGAGGGAACAGGGAGGGCCCGAGGCATGGAGCTCCTCGTTCAGCAGAAGCTGTTGCAGAAGGTCTATTTGCTCGGAGCGTACACGTTGTCGTGGAGCGAATTCGCGGGATTGGACGGTGTCTTGAGGGCCTCGGCATGGGACCGACGTCACGCGATGGACCTGACGGCAGGGCTCCGACCCAGCGGCTCATGGGAGTTCGGAACCAAGCTCAGATGGCTGTCGGGGCTCGCCACAACACCCTGGGACGTGGAGGCATCGGCCGCCTCCTACGCGATCACCGGCAGGGGTACGCCCGACTGGAGCCGGATCGGAGAGATTCGCACGCCGTCTTACGTCCGACTGGACGTGCGCGCCGAGCGCCGGCTCAGCTATTCGGGATGGAACGGGGTGGTCTATCTGGATGTTCAAAACGTACTGAACCGGAAGAACGCGGTCGGGTTCGCCTATACGGAGAATCCCATCTACCCGAATAGGATCATGCCCATCGATGGGTCGGGGTTGTTGCCGACGTTCGGGTTCAGCCTTGAGTTCTAGTTCTAGCTTCACGCTCATCAACAAGTCGCGGGACATGCATCCGCGTCGAGGAGGCACGCATGCAATTACCAGAATGGGCCATGCGGGGGCGCGGCGGTTGGCGCTGGACGGGTGCGGAGCGGCCGTCCTTCGCTGAGACTCCCGGTCCGGGTCAGGAGTCCGTATGGGATTTCCCGCGCCCACCTCGCGTCGAAGCCGATGCGCGCCAAGTCGTCGTCCGCCTAGGCGGTACCGTGATCGCCGACACGACGGCCGCTCTTCGGGTGTTGGAGACGGCCAGTCCGCCCACGTTCTATCTCCCTCCGTCCGACGTGCGGATGGAGCTTCTGCGCCCCTCGCCAGGAATGTCGCGATGTGAGTGGAAGGGTGAAGCTCGGTATTGGTCCGTGCGTACGCAGGAGGGGGAGCGCGTCGAGCAGGTGGCGTGGAGCTATCCGGAGCCGTTCCCGGACTTCGCGGAGCTGCGCGACTATGTGGCGTTCTATCCCCAACGGGTCGACTGCGTCCTGGGTGGGGAAACGGTACGCGCGCAGGAGGGCGGGTTCTATGCCGGCTGGATCACCTCCGGCCTGGTCGGGCCGTTCAAGGGTGATCCAGGGTCCAGTGGGTGGTGAGGCGTTGCGCCGCTAACGGGACCAGACGCCCGTGCTACGGCCCGTTTCTCCGTACCCCGTCAGCTCGACGTAGCCAAGCCCCTTGATGAGGCCGCCCGGTGACGTGCCTCGTACACTGACGGCACCCTCCCAGTAGCGGAACGTGAGCCGCAGTTCCTGATCAGACAGGAGGGGCTCGAGTTCGAGTTCCAGCCCTTCCGACGGAATCCGGATCAGCCAGCGTTCTGGGTACGCAGCGCGGCCGTCTGGTGACGTCCATGAACCCAGATCTTCGACCTGGATCTCGCTTTCCCATGCGAGTCGGGTCTTCGTCCCGTCTTGTGCGACGAGGGCACCCTCACTCTCGGGCGCCGCAGAACCGTCGGCCTGGCGAATGCGGTACACCATGACCTCGCGGTCGTCGTCCAGTTGGAGCGCGAACCAGTCCCAGCCGACTTGGCCTTTGCCGAGCACGGATGTGCTCCACTCGCGGTCGAGCCAAGACGATCCGTTCACGTCGAACGTCTCCGAGCCCACGCGGAGGCTTCCCACGGTGGGCATGCGGGGCAGGGAGTAGTAGTAGGACGCGTTGCCGGGCTCGGCGCTCTTCTGACTCAAGCCGTCTTCGCCATTGAGCACGATGCCCTTTCCCGGCTCGAGCGTGAGTTCGAGAGCGACCGAGTCGTCGCTCGCCGTGAGCCGCAAGGGGAAGGCGTCTCCAACGCCGGTGCCCTCGAGACTCCATCCCTCCAGCCAAACCCTTAGGGGATCACCCGTGGCGCCTGCCAGTCCTGCGGCGCCCCGCGCGAAGCGCTCGCGTGCGTAGAACGCGCCGCCGTCGATGTCCGAGACTGCGAAGTGCCCCATGTAGGCCTGTCGCGTGGACCACACGGATTCGGAGGCTGCGGCCGAGGGCGCAAGCGCGCTGCGAAACAGCGTGAGTTGATACCCGAAGCGCCTCCCGGACTCGGAGGTGAGGTGTCCCGTGACATACCACCACTCGGTCTTGAAGTCCGGGTGGGGGCCGTGGTCCGCGGGAAAACGGAAGTCCCGAGCCTCCAGGGCGCGGGCATAGCCCGCAGTGTCCGTCCCTCCCAGGGTCACGGCCAGGGAGAGGCCTTCGGTGTCCGCCTCTTGGACGGGGCTGCACCCCATGAGTCCTAGCAGTGCGGCCATAGCCGACCATGCGTGCGCCCGCATCGTCATTCCTCTCTGAGCCCGAGGGCCGGTGGTGTGCGCGACATTTTCCACGCCGGGTAGAGGCCTGCCAGGAGCGCTCCAGAGAGCGCCAGCGCGATGGCCTGGAAGGCCACGTCGGGGCCCACTTCCATCTGAAGCGTCCATCCAAACGATCGCCGATTCACGATGTAGATCATGACGACCGCGAGCAGCGCCCCCATGGGGACCGCGAGCACTCCGGAAATCAGTCCCAAGAGCCCGGTCTGGCCGGTGACGAGTCGCCAGACCTGACCCGGCGTCAGACCGTTCGCACGCAGCACCGCGAGTTCTCGCCCCCGTTCGAGCTGCAGCGCCATGAGGGCTCCGAGCACGCCAATGAAGGCCACGAGGAACGCCAGCAGCCGGAGCACCGCGGTGACCTCGAACGTGCGGTCGAAGATCTCGAGCGAACCCTCTCTCAGTGCGCGGTTCGAGCGCACGCTCAAGATGAGGTCTTCCGGCCGCACCGACGATTGAAGCTCCCGGGTCGTTGCGTCTACATCTGCGGCGTCGTCCAGGAAGAGGCCCAACGAGGTGACCCCGGGGTCGGTCCAATACCGATCGAACGTGGCGCGGCTCATCATCAGCACGCCTTGGTCCGAACCGTAGTCGTAAAACACGCCGGCGACGACGAAGTCTCGTGGTCCGACCTCCGTTCGTAGCGACACGGGCGAGCCCACTTCCAGCCCGTGTCGAAAGGCGAGAGGCTCCGAGACGATGACAGCTTCGTCGTCCCGAAACGCGTCCATGGCTTGCGCTCTTTCGCCCTCTAGGAAATCGAAAGACCGCTCGCCCCGCGGATCGAGTTCGAGCGCCACGAGGCGAAGCGTGCCCCACTCCGCGGTGGCTGTCGTGCCCCGGTAGGTGCTGTGTCCCACCACCCGCGGGTGCGCTACGAAGTCGGCAATGAGTTCGGGCGATAGCGTGCCGTCGGCACGGGACGCGACGGTAGAGGGAAGAGAGACGTAGATGTCGGCTTGGAGGGTGTTGTCCAGCCAGCGCACGAGCGTGCCTCTGAAGCTCTGGATCATGATGCCCAGCCCGACCGTCACCGAAACTGCCACGACCAACGAAGCCACGGCCGGTGCGGTTCGACTCAGGGAGCTTCGCACCGACCGGACGGCGAGAACGCCGAGGATACCCCCGAGTCGTTGCAGTGCAGGGAAGGCGAGGCGGAGTCCGAGCAGCATGCCGAGCGGAGTGAGGAGCGCGAACCCGATCATCAAGAAGAAGAGCCCGAAAAGACTCACCAACACGCTGCGGGTCGAAAGCGCCAGTACAGCGCCTCCTAGTGCGAGGAGCGCCACCCCGGTCCATGCCGCCAGCGGCACAAACTCCCGGGCGCTTTCCTCCAGGACGGAGCGTGTCTGCGCCAGCCGGGGTGGGGCGTTGGCGGCACTGCGCGCGGCCGGGAGAGCCGCCAGCACCGTTGCGCCCAACCCGATCGCGGCGCCCTTGAGCAGCACCCAAGGGTCTACCGCGACGCCCTGGACCGCGACCACCAAGTAGAGGTCGTTGATGGTCTGGGTCACCATGCCGACCAGTCCCCGGCCCAGAAGCACGCCCAGGCCCAGGCCGAGCACCGTCCCCAGTAGCGCGATCGCGGCCGCCTCGACCAGCACGTTCGAGAAGATCTGGGACCGGGCGACGCCGAGCGTTCGCAGCCGCCCGAAGAGCTCCCTGCGCTGAATGACCGAGAAGTTCAGCGCGTTGTATATCAAGAACATCCCGAAGACCATCGCCAGTAGGCTCAACGCCCGCAAATTCAGGTCGAACGAGGCGAGCATGCCTGACATGGCCGCGGTGCGCGTACCGGCGGTCTCGAGCGTGGCCGACGCCGGGATCAAGGCCGCGATCCCGGCCGCTAGACTGTCTCCGGCGCGGCCGTCCGGCAGGATGAGGTCGATGCGGTCCAGCACCCCGACCCGACCGAGGGCGACCTGTGCCACCGCGATGTCGGTGAGGAGCACATCCCGGAGCCCCGCCCTCGCGGTCTCGTCCGCGGGAGTGATCAGCCCGGCCACCGTGAGGCGGACGGGTGCGCCGGCCACACGAATGAGCAAGGTGTCCAACTCCGTCAGGCCGGCTGCGAGCGCAGTCTCGTCCAGCAACAGCACCGCGCCCGGCAGCGTGAGCATCCGTGACGCATCCACGCCGTCCCCAGCGACGGAAAAGCCGCGGAAAGGCCCCTCGGAAATCGGGTCCACACCCAGGATCCTCATGGCGACGCCGGGGAAGGCGTCGGCGCGCGCGAAGCCCTCCACCACCGGAGCCGACTCGCGCACGCCCAGGTCGATCCGGATTGCCGCGAAGACCTCGTCGGGGATTCCACCGGGGCCGGCCACCACCTGATGCGTCGCGCGACCCGCCACCGTCTCCGTGGACACGCGGAACGCGGTTTGCGACGCCTGCACCGCGAGGTCGATCGAGACCACGACCGCTACCCCCATGGCGACGCCGATTACGCACAGGGCGAGTTGCCCGGGGTGGGTGAGCAGGTGCCGCGCACTCGCGGCCCGGGCCAGCCTCAAGCCGAGTCCTCGACCAGGCGCCCGTGCGTGAGCCGAACGATGCGATCCATGCGGGCCGCGAGCTCGTTGCTGTGGGTGACCAGAAGCAGGCTGCCGTCGCCGGTCTGCGTCATGCGCTCGAGCAGGTCCACGATGCGCGCCCCACGGTCCTCGTCCAGGCTGCCGGTCGGTTCGTCGGCCAGCACCAGCGTGGGGTGGTGTACCAACGACCGAGCCACGGCGATGCGCTGACGCTCACCTCCGGAGAGCCGATCCGGGAAGGCGTCGGCGCGGTCCAGGAGGCCCACCTCGTCGAGCAGCGACTGGGCTCGTTCCCTATGCTCATGTGCCAGCGAGCCCTTGAGCTCCAGCGGCAGCAGGAGGTTCTCGAGCACCGTCAGCGTGGGGATCAGGTTGAAGGCCTGGAAGACGAACCCGATCTGCTCGCGGCGAAAGACCGTGCGCTCGTGCTCTGACATGGTGTCGACACGCACGCCGCCCACGCTGATTCGGCCCCGGTCCGCGCGGTCGATGCCGGACACCAGGTTGAGGACCGTGCTCTTCCCGGAGCCCGATGGGCCCAACACGGCGACGCGTTCGCCGGGTTGCACGGTCAACGCCACACCATCCAGAACCACATGTGTGCGCCCGCCCTCCAGGTAACTCTTGTGGAGGTCGCGAATCTCTAGGCTGGGGGTTTGATGCATAGCCATGTGTTTCAGGAGGGGGCCCCGCGTACCCCCTTCGAGTCACGGGTTTCCGAAAAAACATCGCGGAAGAGCGCTTCCGCGCCCTCCCTCGATGCCGCCGGATCGGTTTTCCCCGACCCAGCTGCTCTCGAATCAGAACCTTACGGCAAGATCCTGAAGCCTGCAGCGAGTGGCCAGACCCAGGAGTTGTTCGTGCCGAGCGCGGCCTCGTCGGAGAAGGCGATGTCCCCCTGCGGGCTGATCAGCAGTTGGACCGAGTCGGACAACTTGATCCCGAGCTTCGCCAAGACGGGTACGGCTGGCGCGGGGCAGGCAGCGCTGCCGCTGTACTTCGCCCCACGCCCCGCCTACATCCGGAACCGGTAGCTGAGCTTCACGAAGAGGCCGTCGGCGTCGGCGCGGACATCCTGGAAGCGGAAGCCGGACGTGTCGTCCCACTGGCGAGTGTAGCCTAGGAAAAAGACGGTGCCCGGAGACGGTTCATAGGCGAGCAGCGTCTCGATCCCGAAGTCGTGCGCATCGGAGCCTGTGCGAGCCGAACACGTATTGGCCGAGCAACTATAGACCTGTTGTCCCGTGACCGGGTCCAGCACGTTGCCGCGGACCTGGCTGGAATACTCCCCGACCCCACGAATGAACAGGGCCCGGGACAGCTGGTAGCGCAGCTGTAGGCGCGGGATCGTTGCCGACGAGTACTCCGAGTCGTCTCGCTGCCGGAAGATCTTCACATGCCGCGCCCCGAGTGTGGCCTGGAACTGTCCGTTGGGAACCAGCGTCAACGATGCGTCGGCACTCCAGGTGCGCCCCAGATCCACCGGAACACCGCTGGAGAAGATGGGGGTGTCCGACACGGAGGCTCCGAAGGAGGGGCGCACCCGCTCCCAGCTGCTGATCCACGAGCGCACACTGAACGACTCGAGGCCCGAGTAGAGCGATCGATCCGAAGAGATCGGGGCGAGGTTGTCGGGGTTCGAGCCACTCCCGAAGCCGGCATAGTAGGACGGAGCGAAGTCGAAGTCACTCCGGCGGTAGTTCAGGTAGCCCCCGATGTTGTCGCGCAGCGACGCGTTCAGGGAGGCGTTCACTTCGCGCTCTTGCGTTCCCCTGCCGGCCCAGAAGTCGTCTCGATCCCAGTAGCCCTGCACCTCGATGGACGGACTCAACTGCTCCAACAGTGCGCCGCGCTTGCCGCGGAATGTGTAACCCGTTCGCGCCTCGAACTGCGTAACGCCGGTGCGGCGAATGAAGCCGCTCCCCGCGCGGAAGCCTGCTCCGACGTCTTCGAACGAGGCGCTCATGGAGAGGGAGCGGCTCGCACGGTTGACGCTCGCAGTGAAGAGCGAGCCCCAGTTGGTGGGCGCCCCGCCTGCGCCATCCGCGCTTCCGGCCGCCATCATCTCCACGGTATAGCGCCCGCCCAGCACGAGTCGGGCATCCGCGCCCAGCACGCGGTTGAACCCGTCCCCGGACTCGGTGCGGTCCGTGTAGACCGCGCCCATGGTCGAAGTGCGGCCCAGGTCCCGCTTCACCCGCAGGAGGTTCACCACGGGGCTGGAGGCGCCACCGTTCAGTTCGTCCACAGCGCCGAGGTAGGCGACGTTGAACGCGCCGATTTTGCCGGAGAGCTTCGCGGCTCCGACAGGATTCACGATCGAGCGCGTGTAGACGATCTGCTTGGGCATCGAGAAGATGTCGGCTCCTTCCAAGAAGAAGGGCCGCTGCTCACGAAGGAACAGTGCGAATCGTTCGTTAACCACGATCTGGCCCGCATCGGCCTCGACCTGACTGAAGTCCGGGTTGAGCGTGCCGTCCAGAGTGAGGTTCGACGTCAGGCCGTACGCGACGTTGAGCCCGAACTCTCCATTGGACGATCCCCTCGCGAACTGACCCAGGTTGTCGTCCCATCGGCCTGACTTCGATCCCACCATGGTTGGGTTGAACTCGAGGAACATCCCCGGATCGATGCCTTCTAGGGCCCGGATCGATCCGGACTGCGCCAGGCCGTTGGCCTCGTCCCGCGTGATGGGGGCCCACGACTGCTCGTACCCGGTACGGCGAATCGACCGTTGGATCTGTAGGCCCCAGTCCTGCACGTCGGCGTCCGGAAAACGCATCGATTTGAAGGGAATCTTCAGCTCGGCTGAGTACCCATGGGCGTCCACGCGTCCGGCGGACTCCCAAAGAAAGTCCGGCGACCAATCGATAGGTCCGCCTCGGCCTCCCCGTCCTTCCACCCAGAGGCCGTCGCCCTGCACGCCGAGTGGGTTCACCATGAACACGTAGGCGCGTCGCTGGTCGTTGAAGGTGTCCAGGATGAAGCGCACGTAGTCATCGGAGCGACCGTAACCGTCACGGTCCGTCAACGTTGCGCGCACGCCGCCGCTCGAGTCGAGGGCCCGCACGGAGAAGTAGACCGCGTCCGCTGCGACGATCACTCGCACCTCGGTGCGCTCCGAGGCTGGGGCACCTTCGATCGGATCGAACTGCGTGAAGCCGGTCAGGACGGCGGCATCGGCCCACGCTGCGTCGTCCAGTCGCCCGTCGATGGCGATGCGGGGGTCCATGATGCGCGGCGCCTCGATATCGAGCTGTCGCGCGGACCCGTCGTAGGACATGCCGGCGGCGTGCGGACCGCTCGCGGCGGCGTGCGGACCGCTCGCGGCCGCGGGCGGTACCTCGGACCCATCGGGAGGGACTTGCATCTGGATGGAGAGCGCGAACGCAAGGACGATCTTGACCATTTCTTTATAGGTCCAAGTGTTGTATAGGTATTTTCTTAGACAAACATATCTCAATCGACCTTCGGAACAAGCGCCCCAGGAAAGCATACCTCTCGGGCCAGGGGTGGCTTCGGCGCGAGTGTCTGCGGGTCAGCCTTCAAAGAGTTGGTTTTCGTGGTGCAACGCCGAGCCTACGAAACGCACGAAGATGAAACCGGCCTGACAGATGTTCGCGATCAGGGCCGTGACATAGAGCGCAGGAGCATTCTCGGTCCACAATCCAAAGAGGACGAGCGCGAGGCTCGACTGTTCCACCACCTCGAGTGAAGACACGACGGCGATGGCCAGGCGGTCCGGCTTCACGATTGCCTTCACGGGGCCGTAGGCGCCCAGGAAGGAGACGATGATCCCGTTGTCGAAGATCAGGAAGACCAGCGCCGCGAGCCTCCACGTCAGGTCGATGTCCAGGCCATACCCCGCGAGGCCCACGGGGATCAGCGCCGCAGCCACCCCTGCGACGCTGCTGGCAATGACGAGTCGCAGCCTCAGGAGATCGTGCACGGCTTCAGCGATGGCTCCGCGGTCGCGGCGCAAGGCGCTTACAAGGGCGGCGAAGCCCGCGAACGCGGCGCAGATCTCCGCGAGAGCGAGAAGGGTCTCTGTGTTCGTCATAGAAGGCGCCCGTACCGTGGATTAAACAATTTGTTAGACAAAAGCTTAACAATGCTTGTACATCCCGCCAACTTATAATATTTTTGGATGCGAACTTTGTGCAGTCCTTAGACAAGTGACGAATGATGCCCCGCGAGCATAGGACTCAAGACGGCCTATTCAAGTCCAGGCGTCCGGTATTGGTCACCGGCGCTACCGGGTACGTGGGAGGCCGACTCGTGCAAGAGCTGCTGGACGCGGGGCACGCGGTGCGAGTGATGGCCCGGGATGCGAAACGGGCGAGCGCGAGATCTTGGGGGCCGAGCGTGGAAATCGTAGAGGCCGACCTGATGGATATAGGGTCACTCGCTGCAGCGTTGGACGGCGTCTCGGTGGCCTACTACCTGGTGCACTCGATGTGTTCCGGAGACGACTTCGCCGAGACCGATCGCCGAGCCGCGCGCAATTTCGTCGCGGCCGGCGTGGCACTGGATCAGCTCATCTATCTCGGCGGGATTCTGCCCGAGACCGAGGCGTCGCAGACGACATCCGAGCACCTGCGCAGCCGAGCTGAAATCGGCTCGATTCTCCATGCCGGGCTGCCGGTCACCGAGTTCCGCGCCGGCCCGATCATTGGCGGCGGCTCGGCCTCCTTCGAGATGGTCCGGTATCTGACCGAACGCCTCCCGGCGATGATCGCGCCCAAGTGGATTCTCAACGAAGTGCAGCCGATCGCGATTCGAGACGCGCTGTCGTACCTCGTGGCGGCGGTGGGGCGTGCCGACTCGCTCGGTGTAATCGATATCGGGTCGGATCGCCTGACCTTCAAAGCCATGATGGAGCGGTACGCGGAGGTGCGTGGCCTGCCCCGGTTGATCATCCCGGTCCCCGTGCTGGCGCCGTCGCTCGCTGCGCTCTGGGTGGGCCTGGTCACACCGATCCCCAACTGTCTGGCAGTGCCCCTCGTCCAGGGGGTCGTTCAGCCCGTGGTCGGCGACACGACCCGTGCCCGCGCGCTCTTCCCCGAGATCGAGCCGGAGTCGTACGTCGCCGCGGTGTCGAGTGCGCTGGCCCACACCGAGGCCGGCGAGGTCGCGACGCGCTGGAGCGTCGCCGGCGGCCCGAACAGCCCGAAGGTCCGCCTCGAAGACAAAGAAGGTGTGGTGCGCGAGATCCGCTCCAAGCTCGTGGATGCGCCCGCCGCCGCCGTGTTCGCGGCGTTCTCCAGTCTCGGCGGAGCGCGCGGTTGGCTGGTGTGGAATTGGGCGTGGAAGGTGCGGGGCGTCATCGACCAGATCGTGGGCGGTCCGGGGCTCCGGCGTGGCAGGCGCGACCCGCTGGTGCTCTATCCCGGAGAGGCTTTGGACTTCTGGCGCGTGGAGGAGTATCAGCCCTCCTCCCTTCTGCGTTTGCGCGCTGAGATGAAGGTCCCAGGTCGGGCCTGGCTGCAGTTCGAGGCGATCCCGGAAGGCGACCAGACGCGACTCGTCCAAACGGCGTTCTTCGCCCCCACCGGATTCTTCGGGTGGCTCTATTGGTACGGCATCTACCCGCTGCACGCCCGTATCTTCAGTGACCTCGTGAACGCCATCGCACGGGATGCGTTGACGTCAGACCAGGGCGCCTCATGAGGAAGGTGCCCGCGATCCGCATTCGACAGCTGGTCGACGCGCCTCCGCGCGCGGAGGGGTCGTTCGTCCTGTATTGGATGACGGCGACGCGCCGCCTCGAGTGGAATTTTGCGCTCGACCACGCGTTGCACCTGGCCAAGAGCCTGGGAAAGCCGCTCCTCATCTTCGAAGCCGTGTCTGTCGCGTACCCATGGGCCTCGGACCGCCACCACCAGGCGCTCCTGGACGGGATGGGCGAGCATCGGGAAGCGCTCTCTCACACGTCGGTCGCTTACTACCCGTACGTTGAGCGGCGACGCGGCTCCGGGCGTGGGCTCCTTTCTTCGTTGGCGGCATCGGCGTGTTTCGTGGTCACCGACGATTCCCCGGTCTTTTTGAACGGGCGGCTCCTCCAGGCAGCGGGGCGCCTGGAAGGTGTGGGCGTTCAAGCCGTCGACAGCTGTGGGCTACTGCCTCTCCGTGCCGCGGAGCGCACATTTACGGCGGCGTATCATTTTCGCCGATTTTTGCACAAGTCGTTGCCGGAACACCTTGGGGACGCACCGTCGCGTGCCCCGCTGAGCCAACTCGACCTACTGAAGCTCGCCTCGCTCCCGGAGCCGATCCTCGACCGGTGGTCGCCCGCGAGCGCGGCCGAACTCGAGTCGAGAGACTTCGTCAGCACCCTGCCCATCGATCACTCCGTGGCGGCGACGTCCTGGGTCGGCGGCGCCGCGGCAGGCCGGGCCGCGCTGAACGGTTTCGTGCGTGACCGACTCCCCCGGTATTTCGAGGACCGTAACCATCCGGATCGAGACGGGGCCAGTGGGCTGTCCCCATGGCTGCACTACGGGCACCTGTCGAGCCACGAGGTCTTCCAGGCGGTCATAGACGCGGAGGGATGGAGCCCGCTCAGGCTTTCCGAAAAGGCCGACGGTCGCCGGAATGGATGGTGGGGCATGAGCGAACCGGCCGAGGCCTTCCTGGACCAGCTGATCACATGGCGCGAGTTGGGTTACGGATACAGCGCGCATCAACCGGACGGTGCGCGCTATGAGGCGCTACCGGAATGGGCCCGAAACACACTCGAAGATCACGTCGCGGACCGCCGAGAGTATACGTACTCCCTAGGGAAATTCGCCGGCGCTGAGACCCACGACGACCTGTGGAACGCCGCGCAAAGGCAGCTGGTGCAGGAGGGACGCATCCACAACTACCTGCGGATGTTGTGGGGCAAGAAGATCCTGGAGTGGACGGAGCATCCCCGTGAGGCTCTGGACGTGATGATCGAACTGAACAACCGCTATGCCATCGATGGGCGAGATCCGAACTCAGACAGCGGTATCTTCTGGGTCATGGGTCGATTCGACCGCGGATGGCCGGAGCGACCCGTCTTTGGGAAGGTTCGCTCCATGACATCGAAGTCGACCCGACGGAAGGTCGATTTGGAACAGTACCTGGCGAAATGGGCCGATCGGCGGCCCGGTGCGCACGCTGCATATGATCCGAGGGGACGACCATGAACCAGCCCGGACAACGCGCCTTGATGGCCGTCCCCGCGATCATAGCGGTGGGCGCCGCCGTCGCCTGGGCGGGAAGCCAGGGCGGGGTCAGCGCAGGTGGCGTGCCGGTTTTCGCCCTGTGCGGACTTCTCGCATTCGTCATCAACTGGGTCGTCTTCGTGCCTTCGTACCTCGCCCAGACAGAGCGCTTCTTCGACCTGGCTGGGAGCCTCACCTACGTCACGGTTATCGGGACCGCGCTCTTGGCGACAGCCGCCACGGATCCGCGCTCGCTCCTGCTGGCTGCTCTGGTTCTGGTCTGGGCCATCCGGTTGGGGACCTTCTTGTTCTCTCGGATCAACCGGGAGGGCAAAGATGGCCGCTTTGATGAGTTGAAGACGAGCTTTTCGCGCTTTCTGGGCGCCTGGACGCTCCAGGGTTTATGGGTCTTTCTCACCCTGGCGTGCGCTTTGGCCGCGATCACCAGCGAAGGGGTGCGCCCACTGGGGGGAGCCGCGCTGGTCGGCGCACTGATCTGGGCCGTCGGCTTCGCCATTGAGGTCGTCGCGGATCGCCAGAAGCGGCGCTTCCGTACCGATCCCGAAAACCGAGGTCGCTTCATCCAGAGCGGGCTGTGGGCATGGTCGCGCCACCCCAACTACTTCGGCGAAATCGTGCTGTGGGTCGGTGTGGCGATCATCGCTTATCCGGAGCTTGCCGGGTGGCAATACGTCACGCTGGTCTCACCCCTCTTCGTGTATCTCCTGCTCACGCGCGTGAGCGGGATTCCGCTGCTTGAGGAAAGAGCCCAAGCGAAATGGGGGGAGGACCCTGAGTACCAGGCGTATCGGAATCGGACGCCGGAGCTGGTCATGCGGCGTCCCCGGTAGTGCCGGACGACCACGGTGATAAGCCGACCCGCGCACTTCAGCGCCTGAGCCGCGGGCGGCTCCTCGCATACTCGGCGCCGTCGCTTGTGACGGCCGTGGCGGCGCTGCCGTTGGCGCTCTTCGTGCCAGCGTTCTACGCCGATGATCTGGGCGTGTCATTGGCGGCCGTCGGAGGCGCGATCGCTCTTTCCCGGTTGCTGGACGTCGTCACCGATCCGCTCATCGGGGCGCTTAGCGACCGGCTGCGCCTGCCGCTCGGGCGTCGGAAGCCTTGGATGCTGCTGGGAGCTCCTCTCTTCCTGCTCGGCCTGTGGAAGGTCTTCGTCCCGGGAGACGCCGCGTCTGCCACTCATCTGGCTGTCTGGTCTGCGATCCTGTACCTGGGCTTCACCATGATCGACCTGCCCCACAAGGCGTGGGGCGCCGAGCTGTCCACGGACTACGACGAGCGCTCGCGCGTCACCGGGTGGCGCGAGGCGATCGCGACGGTGGGGCAGGTTGGGCTGCTGGCTGCGGTTGTGTGGCTGGCGGTGCGAGGCGTCGAGGACGCGGCCGACCAACTGCGCGGCATCGCGACCGCCGTCGTCATCGGTCTGCCGATCCTGCTGGCCGTCTGTGTCATGGGCGTTCCCGAAGGGGCGCCCGAGGGTTTCCGGCATGAGCGGCGCAGCACCCTGGTCGGCCTAAAGATCGTGGCAAGGAACCCGGCGTTCCTGCGGATGGTCGGCTGCGTCCTGTTCTTCGTGTCCGGCGTGGCGATTCAGGGGACGCTGCACCGGCTCGTCCTCGCGGACGTCATGGCGGACGAGCGTCGCTTTCCCACCATGATCTTGCTGGAGAACGTCGCCACGCTCGCCGGAATCCCGTTGTGGTTGGCGATTTCGGTTCGGATCGGCAAACATCGGGCACTGCTGGCGGCCGCGATGTGGATTGCGGTCTGGAGCCTGCCCCTGGTGTTCCTACGAGAAGGTCACACCGCGGCCCTAATCGCGATTATCGTGGTTCGGGGGTCGAGCTTCGCGTCGATTCTGTTCCTCGCGAATTCCATTGCCGCGGACGTGATCGATGTCGATACGCTCGAGAGCGGTGAGCAGCGTTCGGGGCTCTTCTTTGCCGCATGGGGAATGACCATCAAGCTCTCGCTCGCGTTCGGTGTGGTGCTCGGCACCACGCTGCCCAGTGTGCTCGGCTACGACCCTGCCGACCCGATGATCTCTGCCGTCATTCAGGGTCGCCTCATGTGGGTGTACGGTGGCGTGCCGGCCCTGCTCATGGGGATCGGGGCGCTATTCCTGTATGGATTCCCGATCACGCGTGAGCGGCACGCCGAGGTGCGTGCGGAGCTGCTTAGGCGCTCGACAAGGTACTCGTGAGCTCCTCGAGCATCGCCATCGCCGCACGCGCGGTGAGCGAGGTCGGGTCCAGCCGGGGGTGCTCACAGTAGCGCAAGAGCACACTCGGGTTCACGCGACCCAGGTCGATACGCCCCATGCGCCAATTCGCGAAGCGGCGTTCGTGAATTTCGGCGTAATCGAGCAGGACGACGTCGGTGTGGCGGTCGTCGCAGACGATCTTGTTGTACAGCCGGTTCACCTCGGAGCGACCACCCTCGAGGGCCTGCAGGAATCCGTTCCCGTCCTCGTAGGCGCATAAGACGCCCGTGATGCCCATTTCCGCGTTCTGGGCCCGTGACTGCTGCAGAATCGAGTCGAGCACGGACTGGTTGATGGGCTCGACCCCCCGGCTGGCATAAAGCAGACGTACCAGCATCTCTAACGACCTCCCGATTGTTGGCTGGCCAGGAGCGCAAGGAATTCCCGCCGCAGGCCGCCGTTTTTGAGGAATGACCCACGCATAACGCTGTTCGTCATCTTCGAATCCATGTCTCTCACTCCGCGCCACTGCATGCAGAAGTGATCCGCGGTCATTACCACGGCCAGGCCGTCCGGGCGCATCTTCTCTTGAAGAAGGTCGGCGAGCTGGGCGATCGCCTCCTCTTGGATCTGGGGGCGCGACATCACCCACTCCACGAGGCGCGCGTACTTCGACAGGCCGATCAGGTCCGAGCTTTCGTTCGGCATGACCCCGACCCACACCTGGCCGATGATCGGGCACAGGTGGTGTGAGCACGCGCTGCGCACTGTGATGGGGCCGACAATCATTAACTCGCTCAGCCCAGCGATGTTCGGGAACTCCGTCACCGGGGGCGCCGGGGCATAACGGCCCCCGAACACCTCTCTGATGAACATCTTCGCGACGCGGCGGGCCGTGTCGTGCGTGTTATGGTCGCTGTCGGTGTCGATCACGAGCGCTTCCAGGACTCCCTGGAGCTGCACGGCGACCTCAGCCTGGATCTCGTCAAGCTCTCCAGTCTCCAAGAACGCGCTGATGTTGTCGTTCGCGTGGAAACGCTGACCCGCCGCGATCAGCCGGGCGCGGACGCGGTCTGCGACGGGATGGCCTTCGACAGCGCCCGCAGGACGATCGACCTCGAGGGTCTGGAGCTCGCCGCTCATCGACCGATCACCAAACGCGCTTCCTCGAAGAGTCTGGTCGCGGCCCTGCGTCGGTAGTCGAAGATGCTTTCGAGTTGGCTGCGGATGACCGCCGCGTGCACAATACGGCCTAGTGGGCCGAGGGGCAGTTCATACTCCACGATGTCCACGATCTCGACCCCGGCACTGACTTCATTGAAGAGATGACGATGGTACCAACGCTTGTAGGGCCCTTCGAGCATTTCATCCGCGAAGCGTACGCCTGGGACGTACTCAGAAATCCGAGACCGCCATGTCATGGGGAAGATCTGCCAGCGAAGTCGGTACTCGATCTCCGTGCCGAGGCGAACCTTGCGGTCCGTGGTGGCGCGCACGTTGAAGTTGAGCCATGGAGGGGTCAGCCTCTCGAGATTCCATGGATCCTCGAAGAAGCTGAAGACCGTGTGCAAGTCGGCGGGCACGATCTGCCGGCGCTCTAGGACGTGCCTGGTCATTCTGCGGGCCTCGCCGAGAAGCGATAGTGCCCGACCAGCCACTCCGAGCCGCCTCGGTATCCGAAAAGCTCTTCGCACGACAGGAAGAAGAGGCGCCAGCGATGGTACCATGTCCCCGCCTCGTGGCCGTACGTCGGGCGCAGGACCTTGGCCACCTCCGGGCGCTTGCTCTCGAGATTCTCACGCCAAGCTCGGGCGGTTTTGCTGTAGTGGGTCCCGTCCACCGCCCACTGCTCCTCGACCACCATGTCCCGATCGAAACGCGGCAACAGATCGAAGGAGGGCATGATTCCACCGGTGAAGAAGTACCGACCCATCCAGTTGTGCTCGCCTTCGACCTCGAACGGATAGGCGTGCTCACGATGGCAGAAAATGTGAACGAAGAGCTTCCCGTCCGGTTGGAGCCAGCTGCGGATCCGACGCAGTAGCTCCTCGTAGTTTCGCATATGCTCGAACATCTCGACGCTGACGACGCGGTCGAAGACTCCTTCCGGCGTGAAGTCGTTCATATCCGCAGTCACGACACGGACGTTCTTCGGTGCATTGGCTTCGATATAGCGCCGCTGAGGCGCGGAGTTCGAGACCGCCGTGATGCGGCTGTTCGGATACGTGCGCGCCATGTGCAGGGTGAGCGAGCCCCACCCGCAGCCCAACTCCAAGATATCTTGCCCATCCTCGAGTTCGGCCCGCGCACAGGTGAGCTCGAGCATGCGGATCTCGGCCCCGTCGAGGTCCTTCGTGCCGTCCGGCCAGAATGCACCGCTGTACTTCAGGTGCGGGCCCAATACCAGGGCGAAGAATTCCGGCGGAAGCTCGTAGTGCTGTTCGTTCGCCTTATCGGTGGCCAGAGCGATAGGGCTCTCAGCCAACTCACGCGTGAACGCCTCGATGCTCGGGGCGGAGGCGCTGTCGCGGAGGCGTTGCTTGAGGAGGTTCCGAATGCCGAGCCGAAGCCCCGATAGGGGCACGAAGCCGCGCTCGGCTAGAGCGATGCCAGTCGATGCGATCATGATGCGATGGTCTCCAGGCGCCGAACGACTCCGCCGGCCAGGGCGGCGGACGCCCTCGGTTTCGCGAACACCAACTGAACGCTTCCGATGACGGCCTCGTTGAAACCGCCTTCACAGTAAGACAAGTAGAAGTCCCACATCCGCCTGAAATCTTCGCCGTATCCGTGGGCGGCGATCTCCCCCCAGTTGGCGTGGAAACGGGACTTCCACCGGCGTAATGTTTCGGCGTAGTGGGGTGTGATGTCCTCAAGATGCACGAGCCGGAGGTCGGTCGGGGCCGCAGCCGAGGCCAGCACGGACACCGCGGGAATACAGCTGCCAGGGAAGATGTACTTCTTGATGAAGTCGACTTCCTTTCGTGCCGATTCGTACATGCGGTCCTGGATCGTGATGGCCTGGATCGCCGCGAGACCATCGGCGGAGAGGAGCCGGGCACACTGGCGGAAGTACTCATCGAAGTACTGGTGCCCTACTGCCTCGATCATCTCGATGGATACCAGCTTGTCGTAGGTGCCCTCGAGGTCGCGGTAGTCATCCTGAAGGAGCGTGATCAGATGACTCAATCCGGCCGCTTCGACCCGCGACTGGGCGAGCGCGTACTGCTCGTTGGAGATGGTCGTCGTCGTGACCCGGCATCCGTAGGTGGACGCCGCGTGGATCGCGAAGCCGCCCCAGCCGGTGCCGATCTCCAGTACGTGATCCGCCGACGTGAGCTCGAGTTTGCGACACAGACGATCGTACTTCTCGATGGAGGCGTCGCGCATGGATGCCTCAGGCGTGGGGAAGATCCCGGCCGAGTACGTCATGGTTTCGTCTAGAAACGCCTCGAAGAGTGCGTTACCCAGATCGTAGTGCGCGACGATGTTGCGCTTGCTGCCGCGTTTGGTGTTTCGGTTGATGGCGTGCAGCAGCGCCCTCGCCGGTTGGACGAGTCGCGCCAGGCCAGTTTCGAGTGAATCCAGCACGTCACGATTGCGGACGAGAAGTTGGACGAGGGCGGTCAGGTCGTCCGTGTCCCATCCGCCTGAGATGTAGGACTCGGCCGCGCCCAGGTGGCCACCGAACGCGAGTGCGGCGTAGAAGCCCGAATCGTGGATCGTGAGTGTGGCTGAGGGGCCATCACCCGATCCGTAAACCGTAATGTTGCCTCCTTCTCGTATGGTGAGTCGACCTTCGCTTAGGCGACGCAGTCGGGCCTCCACCGCGCGGCGGGCCATACCATCGATGAGGGTCATGCGGATTGCCTTTCCGGATGGGTGAAAAATGGGGTGCGCTTCGCCCACAACCGGGCGGCTTGCCAGTAAATGCCGCCGGCGACCTTGGCGGTCATCCAAGGGAAGCGCGCGAGTGCCATGGCGAGCGAACCGCCCGTGATCTCCTGCCGACGCAGCGAGAGCGTGGCGTCGAAGACGCGAGAGCCTTCCGCGTAGTTCTCCATGTGCACGTGGAGCCGGTCACCGGGTTCGCCGAAGCGCCAGTCGTAGGCGTGGTCCATTGCGAAGAAGGGAGACACGTGGAACTGCTTTCCAAAGCGATGTCGGTGCCCCGTGGCTTCCTGCCGGTCCGGGCCCGCCGCGAGCGCGTACACGTGGCATTCCTTCCAGGGGGTGTTGGTGATCTCAGCGAGAATGACCTCGACGTGCTCACCGGTGCGGTCGAAGCAGTAGTAGAAGGTCACGGGGTTCATGACCAAGCCCAGGTAGCGAAGATGCGTCAGCACCCGGATGGGACCTTCGGGTCGGGTCCCGGTTTGGCGTTGGGCTTCGCGGCGCACCGCTTCATCGAGCGTCTCGTCCGGGTCCCCCAGGTAGTCGGAGCGTCGGAACCAGGCTGGCGCCGGCCTGCGGGCCGACCAGAGCAGGCGTCCGTCGAACAGCTCCGGCACTTCGTCGAGGTCCAGGTACATCTGGAAGATCGAGTACGAGAACGAGTGTGCTCTGGGAGCGAACCGTCGATGCTGAACGGTTCCGAAGTAGAGGCAGCTGTTCAAAGCTCTGCTCGGAAGGTCCGGCCGACGTCGACGGCGCTTCTGACCCCGTCTTCGTGGAAGCCAAAGCCCCAATAGGCGCCGCAATAATGGGTGCGGTTTACGCCGCTGATCTCGCCGCGGCGGGCCTGCGCCAAAGTCCCCGCAGCGGTGAACACCGGGTGGTCGAACGTGGTCTCGTAGAGAATACGAGACGGGTCGATCCACTCCGGCGGGTTCAACGTCACGCAAAACGTTTCGGGTGCAGCGAGGGACTGCAGGATGTTCATGTCGTACGTGACCGTAACGGGCTCATGCTCCTCACGGCGGATGTGGTAGTTCCAGGCACCCCATGCCTTTTGCCGGTGGGGAAGCACGTTCGTGTCTGTGTGCAGGACGACCTGGTTCTCTTGAAAGGGCAGGGCGCCCAGGATCTCGCGCTCGGACGCGCTCGGGTCGGCCAACATGCCCAGGGCTTGGTCCGCGTGGCACGCCAGAATCACTTCGTCGAAGCGCTCCCCGTTTACGGTCACTTCGTCGTTATGGCGGCGGATGCTCTGGACGGGGGTCGAGCTTCGGATGCGTTCCTTGAACGGTGCCACGAGCGGGCCTAGGTAACTCGCCGATCCTCCCTCCACCACGCGCCACTTCGGGCGGTTGTCGACCTCGAGCATGCCATGGTTGTCGAAGAAGCGCACGAAGAACTCGGCGGGCATCTCCAGGACCTTGCCGCGGGGCATCGACCAAAGCGCAGAGGCCATGGGGACGAGGTAGTGGTCGGCCAGCCGGGAAGAGTACTTTCCGTGCTCCAAGTATTCGGCCATGGACATTCCGGCCGAGCCGTTGGCGATGGCGCCGGGCGCTTCCGCGTTGAAGCGGAGGATGTCACGGATCATCCGGTAGAAGCCCGGGCGGATCAGATTCCTCTTCTGCACGAAGAGTTGGCGCAGCGTCGAACCGTTGTATTCGAGTCCGGTGCGGTCACACCTGACGCTGAAGCTCATGTCCGAAGGTTGTGTGCCTACGGAGAGCTTCTTCAACAGGCGGGTGAAGTTGGGGTAGTTGGCTTCGTTGTAGACGATGAAGCCCGTGTCGACATGCCACGCGCCCCCCTCGGTCTCGACCGGAATCGTGTTCACGTGCCCGCCGATCCTGTCGCGGGCCTCGAAGACGGTGATGTCGTGCCTTGGGTGCAGCAAATGCGCCGCCACGAGTCCCGACACGCCGCTCCCGACAATGGCGACGCGCATGATCAGCTCGGCTCCCGGAGGGGGAGTGGGGGCTGCCGGTCGACTGTCTTGTTGTCCGTCATCGTGATGACATCCTCAGCTGAGGCGACAATCCACGGAACCGGTTTCTTGACGAAGTCGTTCATCCTGATGCGTCTCAAGGGAAGTGGTTCTTACAGCCGCAAGGGGTGCGGCGGCCGGCGCGTGCGCCGGCCGCCACGAATCCCCAAGCGAGGTGGAAGTCCCCCTCAAGCTCCTACTGCATCCCTGCCGGGAGCATCACCGTGTCGATGATGTGAATGACGCCGTTGGAGGCGGTCACGTCCGCCGTTGTGACCTTCGAGCCACCGACGTATACGCTGCCCATCCGGACCTCGATCGGCGCGGCGACCCCGGACAGGGTCATGGCCGATTTGAGGCCCACCACCGCGTCAGACATCACTTTGCCCGAGACGACGTGGTAGGTCAGGATCGCGATCAACTTATCCTTGTCGGCGAGAAGTGCCTCCACCGTGCCGGCCGGGAGCTTGGCGAACGCCGCGTCCGTGGGGGCGAAGACCGTGAACGGACCTTCTCCCTGAAGTGCACCCACGAGGTCGGCTGCTTGCAGCGCCGCTACGAGCGTGTTGAAGGTGCCCGCTTCGATGGCGGTGGCGACGATGTCCTTACTGGACTGAGCTTCGATCGCGACCGGGGCCGCGATAAGCGCCGCGGCGGCCGCGGCGAGGGTGATCTGGCGTATCATGTGTTTCTTCCTGGAAAGAGGACCCAATAACGACCCTTGTACAACGAGTGTCCAAGATTATCACGGCAGTCGTCGTCGTTGTCAAGGCAACGTCGAACAGTCTGTGGATATTTGTTTGACACGGGCTGTACAGGATGCTATCGTCTTTGTCATGAATGACACCGACACAACCCCCCGACACCCCATTCGTGTGGTCGCCCAACGCACGGGCCTCACTCCAGCCACGCTTCGAGCGTGGGAGCGCCGTTAC
>ERZ890510.18-NODE-18-length-131185-cov-19.405468_pt1 | contig 131185 bp, 127 predicted proteins | sample MGYA00521265_ERZ890510 | MGnify/ENA primary metagenome ERZ890510 (study PRJEB32303, sample SAMEA104408624) | aquatic metagenome | biome: Brackish water; feature: Chemocline; material: water | place: Baltic Sea | collected 2014-10-26T21:54:00 | depth 110 m ... | reverse complement strand
TTAGTTCCCAGAGATCAACGAGAGCGTTGGCATCGATCTCTGCGCCTTCTTTTGACGCTCTCAAGTCGCGGTAAGGTCCCGCGTAGAGAGGTTTTCCTTCTAGATCTAGGAGGACTAGACCTTGTCGTTGAGAGGTGACCCCAATGCCAGATATTTCAGCAGTTGAAATATCGGCAGCGCCGATAGCTCGTTCCGCGGTTGTACCGAGCAGGTGTAGTAGTGTCGAATTCTAGGGCAGAGCTAGGCGCATCATCTGGTTTGAAGAATTCGATTGGAGCTTTGATCGTGGAAAGTGGCGTGCCAGTTGCTGAGCCGATAGAAACGGTGAGATTGTTTTTTCCGAACTCAATCGACATGTAGCGTTTCGTAGGTCTTTCGGTGCTCAAGTTAGTTTACCCGACGAGATTGAAGAGAGCCTGAACGTTTGCCGGTGCCGATATCTTCTGCGATGTACTTGGCTGCGAGATTGCCACTTCGTACTGCGGATTCCATGGTCGATGGCCAGTCGGTGTCGGTCCAGTCACCGGCGAGGTAGAAGCCAGGCAGGGGCGTTCGTTGAGAGAGACGTTGTTTGCGGGAGTTGGGGGCAACTTGGAATGTGGCTTCTAGCATTTTGACGACGGCGAATTTTTCAACATAGGCGTCTTTCGCTGCTGGAAAGGTATTGGCCATCTCTTCGGTGAAGATTTCGCGTAGCTGGTTTTTAGATTTATCTTGCCATTTCCATGCCCCACTTAAAGAGATGACGATGTGTTGACCTATTTCGTCACGCGATTTTAGCTCGGTTTCGTTGAAGACCCACTGGAGGGGGGAATCGATAGTCGCGACGAACTTATCGGTCATTACAGGGCGGTCGTACCAGATGTGGATTGCGACGATTGGCGCGGTTCGGACTGATTCGGCTGGTGTGAAAAAATCTTCTAATTCGCTTGATCCACTAGGTAATAACGGGGTCATTGCCGATGCGGGAACTGCCGATACGATTGCTTCACCCTCAATAAGTTGGTCTTTGGCGGTACGTACGCCTGAGATTCTTCCTTTGGCGATTTCGAGAGATTGCACGTCGATGCCGGTCCGAATCTCACCGCCGTGACCTTCGATGAACTTTTTGGCGTTTTCGCCAACGAGGGTCGATAGCCCAGATAACGGAATGCCCATTGCGGGATTCTTGGCGGATCCGAGTAGAGCTATTTTGAACAGCTCGATTCCAGTGTGGGCACTAACGGATTCGATGTCGTCGTTTAGTGACGGGAGGATGATTAGATTCCAAAAGTTTTGGATCGTCTCGTCGGTTTGACCGTGATCCCGTAGCCAATCGTCGAGCGAGAATAGATCGTGTGGAGAGGTAACACCGAGGCGTGTCATCTTGATGCTGAGGAGTCCCCAAAGAATCCTGAATTTCCCGACCAAGCTGACGTGTTTGTAGCCCAATAATGCCGATAGATTCGCTAGTGGGCCGGGAAGCTTTCTGGCTTTGATCCAGCTGATTTTTCCGTGTTTCAGCACTGGGAATCCGATTCGTTTTTCTAGTCGAATCTGGTCAGATGCTCCAATGTCGGCGATGTATTGTTGGAACTGGTCGCAAGCGCCGATGAACACGTGCTGGCCGTTGTCGATTTCAGTGCCGGTATCGCTGTCAGTGAACGAATATGCTCGACCGCCTAGGAACGGTCGTTTCTCAAGGACGATTGGCTTGATGCCGATCTGAATGAGGCGTACGGCGGTTGCGAGTCCTGCGATTCCGCCACCGATGATGAGTACCGTGCGATTTGACAGCGTTGGCATCGGCTAAACGAACCTGATTCCCCGGCTGCGTAGCCAAATAACAGACATCAACTTGAGTTTCTGAAACTTACTCAGGCTGGCGCGGTGGTTGAGCGTGTCGTAGCCATTTTTTTCGATTCGATCGAGAAGTATTTCGTACACATGGGTCATGGTCTCGGGACATTGCCGAGATTGCTCGTCGAGAAGAGGGAATAGTCGAACACCAGATTCAAGATATTTTCTTGCACGAACGACCTGGAATTTCATGAATCGAATGAATTCGGGGGTAACTCGTTTGTTTCGAATATCATCGACGGATACCCCGTACTCAGCAAGTTCATTAGCGGGCAAATATACGCGACCGATTTCAACATCCTCGGCGATGTCGCGAAGGATGTTGGTTAGCTGAAGTGCAATGCCGAGATCTATGGCGTATTCGATGGCTTTGGTGTCGTCGTAGCCGAAGACTTCGATTAGGGCTAGTCCAGTCGCACTGGCGACTCGTTTGCAGTACTCGACAAGGTCGTCCCACGTCTCATAAGTTGTGCCATCGAGATCCATCCGGCAGCCTTCGACCACATCGAACAGGTGCTGTTGATCTATCGGATATTTGTGGAGTGTGTCGCCAAGTGCTCGCCATAATTCGGTTGAAGCTTCATTGATTTTCAGAGCATCATCGTTGATCGAATAATCGCCAGCGTACGCGGCTGCAAGATGTGTTTGAAGGGAGTCGAGTGCTTCACCCGTACGGTCGCCATAATTGCCGTCATCAACGATGTCGTCAGCTAGTCGGCAGAACGAATAGCCGGCGTACACGGCGTTTCGCTTTTCGGTGGGAAGAGTGATGAAGGCGTAGTAGAAATTCGACGATGCAGCCTTGGTAGATGCTGCTACAGCTTCATACGCATCGACGATTTGCGCGTCGTTGACCGTTGCAGTGGTTTCGGCGGGTTCAGGCATCTTGCTTTGCATCGCTTGCAGTATGCCTTGTTGCCGACACGAAGGCACTCTTGGGAATGAGGCTGATTCCGAGCTTTGCGCGAAGCCATGTGGATGCGAAAATCTTCGCTTTGCCCAATTTCGATATTCGTGGGCGTGAGGCGAGAACGTTGTAGTTCTGACGTTCGATGGCTTTCAGTATTTCGAGACCACCGTGGGCGAATAGTGCGAAGTCGGAACGGAGTGTGCTGTCAAGGTGATCGGCTAAGGAGTAGCCATCGATGAAGAGCTGGCGGGCACGGTCGACTTCGTACTTCATCAAGTTTTGGAAGTTCTCGTCGTACTGGCGATCTGTGATTTGTTGTTCCGACACGCCAAACTGTTCGAGGTCTTCAAGAGGTACGTAGATTCGACCTATTTCGATATCGATGCTTAAGTCTTGCCAGAAATTCGCTAGTTGTAGCGCGGTGCAGGTTTTATCGGCTAGCTCGTGAAGCCTTGGATCACGGATGCCGCTTAGGAAAAGAACTAGACGGCCGACCGGGTTTGCCGAATACGTGCAGTATTCCAGCACATCTTCGTACGATTTGTGGCGGGTAATCGTCTGGTCACGGCGATTTGCTTCGATGAGTCGCTTGAACGGTTCTGCGGGGATATCGAATATACGGATCGTCTCAGCAAGTGCTACGAAGTACGGGTGAACTGGCTGTGACGAGGGTGATGGGGAGTAGCAGGCGTCGAGTTCGCTTTCCCACTGATCAAGTAATGCGAATCGATCGCCGCTTGCTTCGTCGCCAAGATCATCTACGCCTCGGGAAAAGGCGTAAATCGAGTAGAAATGCTTACGAAGGTGCTTAGGTAGGAGACGAGATCCGACATTGAAATTCTCGTAGTGAGTCTTTGTCAGGTTTTGGCAGGCGGCGAAGGTGGCTTCGAGGTAGTCGGGCGAGTCGGAGCCGACTTCCATGTGTGGAACCGGAAGCTCAACAGCCGATGTAGCTGACTGAGTCATAGGCGAATGTCTCGACCCCGAGAGGGTGTCGATGTGGAACCTAGAGGCCCATTACCTGAACGACTACTTGCCGAGGCTTTGGCTCATCGAGTTCGACAAGGAATACACGTTGGAATTCGCCGAGTAGCGGGTTACCATCGATGATTGGAACCATTTCCGATGTGCCGAGAATCATGTGCTGGCAGTGGGCGTGGCCGTTAGGGCATTCGTTGGGTCGCATGCTTACGGTGCGAAGTTCGAAATCGTTGTGACCGTAGTAGGCGTCTTTTGGTGCGCTTCTCTCAAGGAAGTGCTCCATGTCTTGCAAAAGCAGAGGCTCATTCTCATTGATCATTACCGAGAACGTGGTGTGGGTACTGAATATCGATACCTGACCGTTCTTTACACCAGACTCAGAGACGAGTTGGCGAACAGTGTCGGTAAAGTCAATTAGCTCGGGAGCGTCGGTCGATTCGACTTCGACTATCTTGCTAAATACCTTGTATTCGGTGCCAGTGGATAGACCACCAGGTGAGGTGCCATTCAACACGCTAATTCGTCCTGCCTCTATAGCAGTCAACTCACGTGCCTTATCCGAATGCAAACTTATTCCCCCCTCGGGCAAAAAAACTTAGTGGAGCGGCCTTCGATCATCTCCACCGAGGATACGCGTTCCAAAACCGTCGAATCTCCGAATTAGTGCGGATACGTGGCGATAACAGCTACGCTTACAACCATGTTACTTTAACAAATGCTCGCAAGCATCTGTGGATTTCATGGATATGCACCCTAGTTACCACCGATTTATGTTGCTTTTATTGGCAGCACAATCGGTGAATTAGTATATCGATTCACCGGAGTTGCCCAGTCGTATTACGGTCGATTTTCGATCGCAGATCGTTATTTTTCAACGGTAACGGGTGGAAGTTGCTCGAATCAGAAGATAATGGCTACTCGGAGGCCGCTGGTTGTGCAGCCTTGGTTAGCGCTGTGTGAGCTTGTACGAATGCCGCCATAAATGTTGTTAGCGAGGCGCTTGCGCGGTTCGACGATCTACCAAGGTGAAGTAATGCTGGCAGGTCCTGAGGAGTGTTAGACACGTGCTTGATGTAAGCCATATTTCCGCGTCCGTCGGGCCCGGAATCGAGTCTGTCGACTACTCCTGGCGAGTCGAAATCTCGATCATCCAGCACGCTAGTAAATACACCCCATGGAATGCCGGCAGCGCTCGCGGTTGATGCGATGGCGTGGGCCGCAGTATCAGCGGCTGTGGCATTTACGGCTTCACCGAGCCATTTTTTCGCCCCTGACGTGGTAGCTACTTTTGAGATGGTTACGATTGTGCCGTGGTGAAAATCGAGACCAGAGATTTCAACAGCGGTTCTGGCAGCAAGCAGTATTGTTCTATCGGGTCCCAAAGAGTTGGTATCGTCGACGATCGACCATTCGAATGGGGATCCTGGCAGATCCAATACCCTAGCTGCGATCACGATATCGCCTGATCGGGCGTAGTCCTTAGTTGCCCCACAAAATCCAAACGAGATGACTGCTTCCGGAGAAAATTCTTCTATGGCCCACTTGGTGGCTCGTGCTGCTCGGACTGATCCGGAGCCTGAGAGGACTATTGCCGGATAGTCTTCCGATTCAGGGCGGTATGCGACGAAGTCTTCAGGCGCTTCGATGGCCGTGTATTCACCGGACAGGATGATTCCGGCTGCTTCACGGCGTATAGATCCGATGGCGACGATCATAAGAGTTTCGAAAACTGTCCGGACTGTTGGCGTTCGGTCGTTTTACTTTGCAAGAGTTAGGATTCCCGGATTAGAAGGAATTCCCCGAGTTCGGTGAATTCATCGGCGGTGGCCCCCGATAGTTCGAGCGACTCTATCATTCGTTGACAGTCGAGCCATCGTGCGTCCGCCATAGATTGGCAGTAGTCTTGGGTGCCAAGATTTTCCATTTCTTCGAGCACTACGTGAACATCTTCTTGTTCCAGTTCACCCTCTGTAAGGAAAATTTGTTTGAGGCGTTCGCCTGTGGCTCCGGTCGATGCACTAAGGGCGTGAACGGCGGGGAGGGCTTTCTTTTTTCGCTTGATATCGGCTCCAACTGGCTTGCCGGTTTCAACTCCGCCCCAAACGCCCAAGACGTCGTCACGGATCTGGAATATTCGTCCGAGATCGTATCCAATCGCTTTCAGGGCAGTCGCTTTCTCGCGGTCCGGCCCTGAATCTGGAGCGACGAGACTGCCGAGATAGATAGATGCCTCGATTAGTGCGCCGGTTTTTCGTTCAATCATGTCGAGGTATTGCTCAACACTGACCGATTCTTCAGATTCAAATGAGATATCGAGGTACTGACCTTCCATCATTTTTAGGTAATGACTGGTTAGTTCAGCTTCAGCCTCGAGGGCTAAGGCGTCATCGACGCCAACTGCTCGCAATTTCCAGGCTGCCGCGTCGGCGATTTTCAGCATTGCGTTACCTGAGACTATCGCTGCAGGTTCGCCCCATACTGCCCAAACGGTTGGACGGTGATGACGCACGCGATCCATATCTTCAAGATCGTCATGAATCAGCGAGAAGTTGTGCACGTACTCAAGCGCTACAGCTATCGGCGTTGCGCGGTCAAGATCGCCACCCACGGCATCGGCTGCCAGCAGGGCAAGGGTGGGTCGCATGCGTTTGCCACCGGACGAGTTCGAATCTGATCCATCGATCTCTTGCCATCCCATGTAGTAACGATGGATGTCGTAAATATCTGGCTCGAGTCCCACTAGTTCGGCGCGCAAGGCTTCATCTATTCGTGATTGATACCGCGCGAAAAATGCCGGTAACGACGGGGAGCTTTTCGCGAGGATTGGAGATTCGCCTGAGCCGGAGCTAGTTTCGGATGGAGTCGAGTTCAAGAAATGTTCACGTAGTACAGATTTGTCGAGGTCTTTAGGTTATCGCTTCACCGGTTACGTGGCGAGTGGCGATTGAATTCGTTGGTTTCATATTCGTTTAACGAAATGAGCCGTCAGAACGATTTCTGACGGCTCATTTCGCGTTCAGCCCTTCGGCGGGAGGGCGTTCATCAACTCGACGCTTTATTAAGCGGCTGAGATTTCAAGCTTCCGTGCCTTTTTCGATTCGAGTTTCGGGAGCTTGATATTGAGCACGCCGTTTTTGAAGGTCGACTCAGCGTTCTCGAAGTCGACTGTCTCTGGAAGTCTTAACGCTCTGTAGTACGAACCTGTTCGCCTCTCACGGAGCAGATAGCCATCGGTTTCCTTGTTTGAGGATTCTCCAGTTTCTGCCTTGATAGTAAGAACGTTGTCATCGACCGAAACGTTGATGTCTTCCTTGCTAGTGCCGGGGACCGACGCAGTTACGACGAGATTGTCACCGTCTTGAAATACATCGAGTGGGATTCTCCATGCCTCGGGCTCGGAGTTAGAGACTGCACCAGCGCTATTTCCGAGGAATCTGCTGAAGAGATCATCGAAGTTACGGGCGCTGCCGAAAGATTGTCGTTTCTGAATAGCCATTGCTTTGTTGTTCCTTACACGCCTTATGTGGCAGTTATTCCTGCCTTGGTGGCCGCAAATAGATTGCGACACGCCGTTTGTAGTTGATTAAGGCTTTTACCAAAACCTACATGAGTCAATTATAGAAATCTAATAAAGCTATTGTCAAATCTTATACTGCACGAATAGTGCGATGTGCTATTATTATCGTAAAATGAATTGAAATCCTCGTTAGGTGCATTTGACTTAGCGCATCGGAAAATCTACAAAGCGACTTATGGCACAGAACTACTACGAACTACTCGGGGTGAATAAAAGCGCCACCGAAAAAGAAATCAAGACGGCTTACAGACGGATGGCCCGAAAGCTTCATCCTGATGTGAATCCGAACAACCAGCGCGCTCAAGACCAGTTCAAGAAGGTAAATGAGGCGTACGAGGTTGTGGGTGATCCTGCTCATAGGAAAGATTACGACCAGTTCGGTGACAATTGGAAGCACGCCGATCAGATGCGAAATATGGGCGGCGGGCGTGGTCCGGGTCAGGGTGGTGGCGGGTTCAATATTAATGACCTGTTCGGTGGTGGAGGAGGTCAGTCTGCTGGTGGATTCTCCGATATGTTTGGCGGAGGGGCTGGCCGTGCGCAGCAGCGGCAGCAGCAGCGTCCGCCTGAAATCATCAAGCACCAGGGCACGATCGACGTGTCGCTTGATGAGGTTTACACGGGTGCTTCCCGGCGTATCTCGATCGGCACTTCAGGTACGGCCAAGCGCAATCTTGAAGTCGATGTACCGAAGGGCGTGTTGGACGGTAAGAAGATTCGGTTACGTCCTGACGCTAAAACCGAGATAACTCTTACGGTAAAAGTTCGAGCCGACAAACGATTCTCTCGTGAAGGAGCGAATCTCCGAGCCGACATCAACGTTCCACTGTTCGATGCGATTCTCGGCGGTGAGGCGGAAGTGCCAACTATGACCGGGCGGATCGCATTGAATATTCCGGCAGGAACTCAAAACGGCAGGTCGTTCAAGATCAAAGGGCGTGGATTACCTAAGGCGAATTCGGATGATTCTGGCGATCTGTATGCAACGATCAGGGTTCGACTACCGGAGACTCTCTCGGATGAAGAAAAACGGCTCTATTCGCAACTTCGCGATATTCGGAACGGCAGGCCACTTCCCGACGATCTGATTGATGTTCTGAACCATAAAGAGGCGTCGGCCGAATGACGATGGGGCACAACGATCCGGTGTTTGCCATCGGAATTGTTGCTCGAATGTGTGGGGTTCACCAGCAGACGCTTCGCAATTACGAACGTTGGGAATTGGTGACTCCGCAGCGGTCGAGCGGCGGAACCCGGCTCTACTCAAACCGTGATGTTCAGCTGATTCAGCAGATATTGCGGTGGAAGGAAGAGTTCGGATTGAACCTTGCCGGCATCGAAGTAATGTCGAAACTTTTGAACCGGATCGATCGATTGGAAACACATGTTCAGGACTTGACGGTCGAAATAGTCAAGTTGCGAGAAGGTCAAACGAAGCTACCGGGCTAGTAATTCAAACTCCATTTCGACTCTAGTAGGGCGGAAAGCCAATCGGTTGTTGAACCGACCAGACGGCATGAGTATTTGCAGTACTAAATAAGGAATACGAAAACGATGGTATTGAAACAAGAAGATTTTACGGAGCAGGCTCAGGCTGCCTTGGGCGCCTCGCAGCAATTGGTTTTGCATATGCGCCATAGTCAGTGGGATGCTGAGCACCTGCTTTCGGGTCTACTCCAGATCGAAAATTCACTTTCGGCAAAGATCCTTGAGGAACTCGGGGTCGATGTGAGCGATATATTGAAAGAACTCGAAGCGAAACTCGAAGAATCGCCCAAAGTTGGCGGTTCTTCGCCACAACCTCAGATTTACCCGACGCCTCGTGTTCAGAAGGCTATTGAAGTTGCCAAAGAAGAGGCCAACCGACTCAAAGATGAGTTGGTTGGAGCCGACCATCTATTGGTTGCTCTTGCTAAAGAGTCGAGTGGTGACATCGCCGAAATATTTACCGGTCATAACATCACTGAAGAACGCGTATATCAGGCGCTATTGGAAGTTCGTGGCTCAGCGAGAGTCACCGATCCGCGTGCCGAGAGCAAGTACAAAGCGCTTTCGAAATACAGCGTTGATTTGACTGATCTGGCTCGTGAGGGTCGGCTGGACCCGGTAGTAGGTCGTGATCTCGAAATTCGTCGAGTGATGCAAACCCTTACTCGTCGTACCAAGAACAATCCAGTGCTGATCGGTGATGCCGGAGTCGGCAAGACCGCTGTGGCTGAGGGTCTGGCGCAACGAATTGTTGCTGGCGACGTTCCGCAGAGCCTGCAAGGTCGTCGGGTAATTGCGCTCGAAATGGGCTCGTTGGTTGCCGGGGCGAAGTTCAGGGGTGAGTTTGAAGAACGTTTGAAGGCCGTGATGGACGAAATTCGTCAGGCTTCTGGAGAGATCGTACTTTTCATCGACGAGATTCACACCGTTGTAGGTGCTGGTGCGGGCCATGGCGCTCTTGATGCTTCGAACATGATGAAGCCTGCGCTTGCACGAGGTGAATTGCAGACCATTGGGGCAACTACTCCTAACGAGTACCGTCGTTACATCGAAGCAGATCCTGCTTTGGAACGCCGATTCTCGCCTGTTTGGGTTGAAGAGCCTGATATTGAGACGGCTATCGAGATGCTCGAAACTCTGCGACCTCGTTACGAACAGCATCATGGACTCACAATTGAGCAGTCGGCATTGGAATCTGCAGTAAAGCTTTCAGCTCGATACATATCAGATAGATTGTTGCCAGATAAGGCTGTAGACCTGATCGATGAAGCTGCGGCGAAGAAACGTATCGAAAACGAATTAATGCCTTCTGAACTGAACGATATGCAGGTTGAACTGCGGCGTTTGGGCGAAGAAGAAGAGTCGGCTTCTACACGTGGCGATTATGAGAAGGCGGCAAACGCCAAGGCAGAAAAACTGCGTGTGCTTGAGGAATACGAACTCGCGAAGCAGGGGTGGGACAAAACTCACGAAATTAGCAAGGTAGTAATCGATCAGGACATAGCGAGTTTGATCGCTGAGCGAACCGGTATTCCGGTTACTCGATTGGTCGAGGGCGAGGGTGATCGCCTGCTGAATCTAGAAGAACGACTGCACACAAGGGTGATCGGTCAGGATAGCGCCGTCGAAGTTCTCGCTGATGCTGTACGTCGCGCAAGGGCAGGTTTGAAAGATCCTAAGCGACCTATTGGTAGCTTCATCTTCTTGGGCCCGACCGGTGTGGGTAAGACAGAGCTTGCTCGTGCGCTTGCGGAGTTCATGTTCGACGACGAGGACAACATGATCCGAATCGACATGTCGGAGTTCCAGGAGATGCACACTGTTTCAAAATTGATAGGGGCACCTCCTGGGTACGTTGGTTACGACGAGGCCGGTCATCTGACTGAGGCGGTTCGTCGGCGTCCATTCTCGGTCGTTCTGTTCGACGAAATTGAAAAGGCGCACCCTGACGTATTCAATACGTTGTTGCAGGTGTTGGACGACGGTCGTCTAACGGATAGCCATGGTCGAACTGTGGATTTCCGAAATACGATCATTATCATGACCAGCAACTTGGGGTCTGAGGGAATTTCGCAACAAGCGTTCGGCTTCAACAAGCAGTCGCGTGAAGAGTCGGAAAGCGCTCGTGCTCGGACGACCGTTGAAGATGCTCTGAAGAAGAAATTCAAGCCTGAATTCTTGAATCGCTTGGACGAGTTCATCGTGTTCGATTCGCTGACTCAGGAAGACATCGTGCTGATCGTCGATAAGTTCATGGGTGAGGTCTCAGAACGAGTTCAGGATCTCAAGGCGTCGATCAGCTTAACCGCTTCTGCCCGAGAATGGCTCGCTAAGACTGGATTCGACCGAATGTACGGAGCGCGTCCGCTCAAGAGAGCGATTCAGCGTTACGTCGAGAGCCCATTGTCGAAGCGATTGCTTGCGGGAGAGTTTCCTGAAGGATCGCACATCATGGTTGACGAGTCTGAAGGTGAACTCACGTTTACTGACGGTAATATTGGAGACGCTAATCCTTCTGAAACGAAGGCGACCAGCGAGCCAGTGACTGATGAAACGATCAAAGAGACGGTTGCCAAATAGCTCGATCATTCGCCGGATCTATGTGGAATTATTGTGAGAATAGACCTCGCTCTCTACCTCATTAGGTAGAGAGCGAGGTCTATTCGCGTTCGGTGACGTATTATACCAATGTGACAGACCAGTCGGATCAGATTTCGGAATCCTCAAAATCTAATTCAAGTAGTGGAAAATTCGCTAAATTTGTAGCGAAACATAATCGCACGTACCAGACTATCCTTTGGACCGTAGTAATCGCGTCGGTAGTAGGGGGCACCGTTGCGTGGGTGTTCGATCTGGTTCAGATCGGATCGGCGGGTTACTGGGGAGTGTTTCTCGCAAACCTGATTGGTTCAGCGGCGGTTATTGTTCCGATTCCGGGGTGGGCGGCTGTATGTGCAGCTGCGACATCTGAGCTCGGCTTGAACTCGTTTGGTTTAGCGGTTGCTGCTGCAACTGGTGCAACCATTGGTGAAGTTACCGGATATCTTGCCGGTTACGGTAGCCAAGGTGTCATCCAGAAATCGCGTTATTACAATCGAATTCATACCTGGGTTGTAAAACGTGGTGGTTTCGCGTTATTTATTCTCGCAGTTATACCGATTCCACTATTCGATATTGCTGGGATTGCGGCGGGATCGCTTGGATACCCGATTCGGAAATTCTTTTTATGGGTGGGAATAGGCAAGCTGATCAAGTTTGTGATCATTGTTGAGGGGTGTCGGCAGTCGATTTATTGGCTCGTGGATCTACTTTAGATTTCGTCTTCCGAATCTTTCATCACCACTCGTTCCTTCGTATTTGGGATAATTAGTCCACTCAATGTCTGAATCTTCTCAATCCGACATACCGGACGAACTCGACTCAGCGCCTGAAATTGGCGGTGTGTCGGACATTGATCGCGCACAATTAGAGGGTTTCCAGCTGTGGCTGTCGAACAATCGTGAGTACTCTCTTCGTTTAGCGATGATCACCTTTGTTATTGCATTCGTGACAATCGGCATTGCGATGTGGGCCACCGATTCGCTGAACGTTGAAAATGCTGGGTATGGCGGACTTTGGGTCATCAATTTCATCGCCGCCGGGTTGATAATTCTGCCGATATCCGGACCCGCAGCGGTGTGCATCGCAGCAGCTCCAGACTTCGGATTGAACCCGTTGGCGATTGGGCTAATTTCGGCGTCGGCAGAGGCGCTTGGCGAACTGACAGGGTACTTGCTAGGACTTTCTGGTCGATCATTTTTCGAACGGAACCGCTTCTATCCTCGGGTTCATGGGTGGGTTAGCAAGCGTGGCGGAATAATTTTGTTTTTGGGAGCGGTAATTCCGAACCCGCTATTCGATGTAATCGGCGTTGCAGCCGGTAGCATAGGGTACCCGATAAAGAGATTCGTAGTAATTGTGTTTGTCGCTAAATCGATCAAATCGGTATCGGTTGCTTACGCCTGTGTTTGGGGCATTGATTGGATTATGGGGTTGTTCGTATGACCAGTAAAACGGGTCGTTTAGGTGTCGTGGTAGTTGCGGCAGGTCGAAGCTGTCGCATGGAGGGCATCGACAAGCAAGTTGCCATATTGGGTGGCCAACCTGTGATTTCTCATTCGCTCCGTGTATTTGAAAACTTCGATGAAGTCGCTTCCGTAGTTCTTGTAATGTCGTCCGAGAATCTTGAGGCTGGCAATGAAGCGGTCAATGTTGGCGGATTTACGAAAGTTGCCGCCGTGGTTGCCGGTGGAGAGCGTCGGCAGGATTCGGTGAAGATCGGGCTTGATCTGCTCGCTGGCCTAGACGGTGGCTCACCAGATTTTGTGGCCGTGCACGATGGCGCACGACCGTTTATCGACCAGGAGATGGTCGAGCGTGGGTTGCGAGTGGCGATGAAGATAGGAGCGGGAATCGCTGCCGTTCCTGTTAAAGACACGATCAAAACCGCACCGCACCGAGTGGTCACTTCGACTCCCGATAGGTCGGAGATGTGGGCGATTCAGACTCCGCAGATATTTAGATTTGATGTGCTGAACACAGCACACGAGATGACTGATGAAGACGTAACCGACGATGCCTCGATGGTCGAATCGGTCGGTGGGTTGGTTGCGATATTCACCGGATCTAATGACAACATAAAGATCACTACTCCGGAGGATCTTGAGCTTGCGACTCTGATTCTCGGCAGACGACAAGTCGGTGCCGTGGCGCAATCAGGTGCTGTAGCTGAAGGCTCTCGATTTGGTATTGGCTTCGATGGTCACGGGCTTAAGGATGGCGGTCCGTTACGGCTTGGTGGAGTCGACGTCAAGTTCGATCAGCACCTTGATGGCCATTCCGATGGCGATGTTTTGTTTCACTCGATTGCCAGTGCGATTCTCGGTGCCGCTGGTCTGGGCGATCTGGGCGGTCGGTTCCCATCGTCGGACGAGCGATACGCCGATTTCGATTCGGCACAATTTATCGCTGAGTCTGCCCGGCTTGCACTGGAAGCTGGATGGTTGGTGTCGCATGTCGATGCTACGATTATTGCTCAGAGACCGCGACTCGCGTCGGTGGTGCCCGAAATGGCGTCCAATATTGGCGTGATAAACGGGCTGGAAAATTCCAGTGTTAATGTAAAAGTAACGTCGACCGATCACGTTGGTGCAATTGGCGCGGGCGAGGGCATTGCTGCTCAAGCCATCGCTACACTAGTTCCCGCCACAAAATCTTAGATCAAAAGTAGTTCCCAAAAACGAATGATTCAGCTCTATAACTCGCTCACCCGCAAAAAAGAAGAATTCAAGCCGCTAGGTGAAGAAGTCAAAATGTACGTTTGCGGGGTGACGGTCTACGACGACTCTCACTTGGGTCACGCGCTTAGCAGCATCGTGTTCGACGTTCTTGATAGGTATCTCGAATTTCGAGGTTTCAAGGTCAAGAAGGTTCAGAACTTCACAGACGTTGACGACAAGATAATTAATCGTGCCAATGCTGATGAAATTCCGTGGCAAGAGATCACTGAGAAGTACATCGAGTCGTTCTTCAAATCGGCCGATGGACTCAATGTTCGACGTGCGGCAGTGCATCCCCGAGCCACGGAGGATATGCCGGAGATCATTGAACTGATCAAGCGGTTGATCGATGCTGAAGCTGCGTATGAACTGAATGGCTCGGTCTACTACCGAGTTCGTAGTAAGTCGGATTACGGCAAGTTGAGCGGTCAGAACATCGACGAAATGCTCGAAGGCACTCGCAACGAGGAAAGCGGCAAGGAAGATCCTGCTGATTTCGCTCTTTGGAAAGCAGTGAAACCTGAAGAGCCGAATTGGGAAAGTCCGTGGGGACCGGGTCGACCCGGCTGGCACATCGAGTGCTCGGCGATGGCGTTCAAGCACTTGGGTGAACAGATCGACATTCACGGCGGCGGACTTGATTTGATCTTCCCGCACCACGAAAACGAGGTCGCTCAGAGCGAGTCGGCTTCTGGTCTTACACCTTTCTCTGGCGTGTGGATGCACAACGGATTGCTTCGTACTACTGGTGCGGCGATGAGTAAGTCATTGGGCAACGCGTTCAACGTGAATTCGGCTCTTGAAGAGTTTAGTTCTGACGCTATTCGACTTTGGATCCTGCAGAGTCACTACCGAACAAATCCGCTTCTCGATAAGAAGCTGATCGGTGATGCTGAGCGTTCCATGCGGCGCATCAGGCAGGCTGTCGAGGCTGAGCCTGTGGTTTCGGAGAAATCGCTAGATCCTGAACCGTTCAAACGTCGGTTTATCGATGCGATGAACGACGATTTGAACACGCCTCAGGCATTGGCCGCGATCTTCGACCTTTGCCGAAAGATGAATCGCACCCGTTCAGACGGGAACAATGTTTCAGCTGCCGCTGATTTGGTTCGTGAGTTGACTGGTGCGCTTGGATTCACTCTGGCTGCTCCACCGAAGAAGGCGACAGGCCTTAGTGATACGGAAGTCAATGCACTTGTTCAGCAGCGTAAGGACGCCCGGGCCGAGAAGCGTTGGGGTGATGCTGACACTGTGCGAGATCAGCTGGATGCTGCCGGAATCTCGATTTCCGACACCGGTGGCGATACGGATTGGACCCGCAAGTAGGAACGTTGCCGAGCACCCCGCAGAAGGTCTTCCCACTTGGCTTTTGCTTTGCTTTGGGCGAGAAGTTGGGTGCCTTACGGATTTAGACCTAAACCATAGGGTTTAGTGTGACTGTTCCTACGGTGCCGTTTACTTCTATTAGTTGGCCATCAGCAATCTTGGCTGTCGCTTCTTTCGTTTGAATCACGCAGGGAATTCCGTATTCGCGAGCGATAAGCGAAGCGTGCTGGAAATTGTCGCCACCGTCTAGAACTAGTCCTCCGAGCAGTGGAAACACTGGAACCCAGTCGGGTCCGGTATTTTCTGTAACGAGAATTTCGCCCTTACGAACATCCGGTGGTGTTGAAGTGCGAGTGATTACGACTCGCGCAATTCCCGTGAACGAACCTGCTGACGATGGTTCGCCGTGCAGCAATGTGCCGTCTTCACTGAGACCACGAAGAGGTTGTTCGGTTCCGTCTTTTTCTTCTTCAGGCGGTTTCGTGCCGAGGTATTCGAACGGAGTCCGTTTCGAGTTCTCTGCGTACTCATGCTTCGCTTGAATAGCGAGACCGCGGAGCCGTGAGTAGTCGTTCATATCGGCAGCTTCTTCAAGCTGCGTGAGCGTTAGATAGAAAATGTCGTTCGCAGTGTCGATCGAGCCTTCACGGACAAGCGATTCGCCCGCTCGGTTGATCGCTTCTCGGTACTCTCCGAAGGTGCACTGCTCGATGAAGTAGTTGTGGTTCTCCATCATTCTGATGTACTGAGTCCCACGATAAAGTTCAAATTCAAACGTCTTGCGGAGTTTGGCGTTTCGACCGATTTTTTTACGAACAGCGACGATCGCCGCCTCGCGTTTCGCCACGAGGTCATTGCGAGATCGCCCCGATTCATCGATATCTTGACGTACGAACGAACCTATTGAGTCGAGAGGAATCTCAGGCTTCATGTTCCATGACGGGTCGGTTGGCTGCCAAGCGGTGCCATATCCAATGCCGTTCCGGCGACCCCATATTTTCAAGAAATCTCTAAAACGAGATCGGAATTTGGCTACGGCCTGGCGACTGCCATTGCCGCGTGCAAATAGAGAGTCGTAGAGTCGAGATCCAAATACTTCCGTTAGCCATGCATCTGATTTTACTAATTTCGATAGCGAGATCATTCGAGCCGACAATCTGGCTGTCATGTGATCAATACCGAGGATCAGATCTGATGCTTCGACTTCCGGTCGCCCAGTGATCTCTGAGAACAATTTGCCCAGATCATCCTTCGTTTTGAATCCTGCCCAGCAACGCCAGTGGAGATCGCTTTGATGATCTGCGGCAAGCTGCATTGCAAGTCGAAGGTACGAGATTTGGACGGAAATGGGCGCGTCGTTCGCAGGACGGACGGCTTCGATTTCTGCGAGATTCTTTTTGAGTGTAGGTTCGACGACATCGTAGAAATAGGTGGAGCGTTTGGCGAGGTGCCGCCTGCCCATGAGGTGATGTTTTACGCCGAGAGCCTTTAGCTCTTCAGGGTCGCGTTGCGTTTCGGCTGTGTAGACGTAGCCTTGAACCCATTTTTTTAGATCACGCCTGCCCATGTACTGACCAGTGAAGCTGACTGAGCGCTTTTCAGCAATCCCAGACATCTTTACGTAGTCGGATACCAGCGGAAGTGTGGGAGTTTTAGCGCCCGATGTCCAATGAAGTTTTTCATCGCCGGGGTTGTCCCATTCGACTTCGACGGACGGGCCAGTTTCCGGCTTTACTCCTGTCGTAACCGGACGTGACTGGAGGATGTGGACTGATTCTCCGACGACAGAAAATTCGATATCTCGATCGTCGCCGGATGCTTCTTTGATAACGATCGATGCTTTTGCAGTGGCGATAAGTTGGTCGTCGGATAGCGCCGGTGAGCTTCGTTTATCGGCCGGGACGGGAACTTTGTCGGTTGAGCCGGCGGTTCCTTGGACGAACATCCACTCTTTATCCAGGACGTTTCTGCTTGTGATCTCGAACGTTTCGGAATTAAGCGTGAACGAATCTGCTTGAGCTTCGCCCGACACAACGCCTTCGCCGAGTCCGAGCGCAACGTTGATGAGTATTTGATCAGTACCGTCTCTAGGATCGCGAGTGAAAACCACTCCGCCAGCATCGGCATTCACGAGCTTCATCACGAGTACAGCCATCGAGCCAGTTTCGTGCGGGATGCCCTGGCGTTCCCGGTAAGAGATTGCTCTACCGGTGTAGTACGATGCCCAAACGTCTCGAACTCGCTTGAGAACCGACTTGGCGTCGGTGGCGTCGAGAAAAGTGTCGTACATACCGGCAAACGATGCGCCTTCGAGGTCTTCCGCTGTGGCTGAAGAACGAACGGCAAGTGCTCCGGTTTCGTCGGAAATGCGATCGGTAATGGCTTCAAGAAGCCCGGGTGGAGTTGGCGCAGATTTCAGCAGTTCGAATATTGCGTTCGAGGCGTCGAACGCTGATGAAATGTTTTCGATATCGACGTTCGATAGAGCGTTTGCGATATCGGTTTTTAGTGGCGAAACGAATTCGGAGAATACTTGGGCTGGAATGGAAAATCCGGCGGGAACTGTCGCTCCTGTTTTCATCAGATCAGCTACGGAAGCAGCCTTGCTACCCACGATTGCTGAATCGAGGGCTGCAGGTGTGTCGAGTTCAACGATGCGAGGAGCTTGCTGGGATGTTGGCATAGCGGTGGATTTTACACGCGCCTCTGAGCATTCGGTGTCCAAAAAATGGCAAAAAAACAGACGCTCGAATGGCGCCTGTGAGATTCGTGCCCAGAACAGGGCAGTTGCTTCGTTTTACTTGTTAGCTAAAACGGACGTTTGCGATTGCAACGCCGACGAAGACGAATGCGAGCACGATGGTGAGTCTGAAGAGCAGCTGCTCTACGCCTCGACGTGATCGGAATGTGCTGGAAGCTTCACCGAAGAGTGATGAACCGGAGCCGCGAGCCTGCAAAAGCAACACTGCAATCAGCGTGATCGCAGTGACCATTAGTATGAGGCTAAATACGGTTTCCATAAAAATTCCTGTGGCGCCGAAGTGGGCACGGTGATTCATCAGCTATCTATGTTAGTGCCAGACTGGCGGTCTCGCCACATATTGCAAGGCAGTTTTGGGGCGTGATGCGTTAGGTTCCATCGTCGTCGAACGACTCAGTCACGCGTCGCAATTCTCCTACCCTAGCCCTTCCATCCGGAAAGGGACGGAATAGACGTTGCTATCGGTCGGCTAGTTTCTCTTTGATTATTTCGGTTGCTTGTACTGGGTCGGCCTGGCCGCGGGTGGCTTTCATGACTTGACCCATTAGCGATTTTAGGGCGACTTCCTTGCCGCCTAGATAGTCGTTAACTGCTTTTTCGTTGTTGGCAATTACTTCATCGACGATCGGTCCGAGTGAGTCGGCACCCGACACTACGCTCAGTCCAAGATCTTCGATGATCTTCTCAGGGGCAGTGCCTTTTTTGTACATGATCTCGAAGACTTGCTTGGCGGAGTTGTTGTTTAGTTCGCGCTTGCGGAACTTCTCAACAAGAGTGGCCAGCGCTTCGGGGGATACCTTGGTATCGGCCATGTTCACGAGTTCATCTTCGTTCATCATTCGAGCCATCTCGCCGGTTAGCCAGTTCGATGCTGCTTTAGAGAACGCCCGCTTGGCGTCGGCGGAAAGTGCTTTGACGCCTTCGCAAACCAATTCGAAATAATCGGCGGTGGAACGAAGAGCGGTGAGAAGATCCGCATCGTATTCGCTTAGACCCCATTCGCTGACGAAGCGGGCTTTGCGCGGAATTGGGAGTTCGGGCATTGCTGCCTGAGTGCGTTCGATCCACTCTTCGCTGATGATTAGCGGTGGGATATCTGGTTCGGGGAAGTAGCGGTAGTCGTTTGCTTCTTCCTTGCTGCGCTGCGGAACGGTGATGCCTTTTCCGTCGTCCCAGCCGCGAGTTTCCTGAACGATTCGTTCGCCGCTTTCGTTGGCAGCAATTTGGCGTTCGATTTCATATTCGACAGCACGCACTACGGCTCGAACCCGGTTCATGTTCTTCACTTCGACCTTAGTCGTAAGTTCTTTCATGCCTTTGGGTCGGACGCTTACGTTGGCGTCGCAGCGGAACGAGCCTTCTTCCATGTTTGCAGTGCCGACGCCGAGGTAGCGAATTATGTGCTGAAGGTTGTTGATGTACGCCTCGACCTGCTCGGAAGTGTGCATGTCGGGTTCGGTTACGACTTCCATAAGGGGAGTGCCGGCACGATTGATGTCGATCAGAGAATGGACCGTGCCGCCGTGTGGGCCTTCGACGTGAATGAGTCGGGCGACGTCTTCTTCCATGTGAACTCGGTTAATCCGAACTCGTATCGAATCTTCGATTGGCAGATCGACGTAACCTTCGTAGCAAATCGGCTCGTCCATCTGGGTAATCTGGTAACCCTTCATGAGATCGGGGTACGTGTAGTTCTTGCGGTCGAACTTGGTGATTCTGGCGATGTTGCAGTTGATCGCCATGCCGATCATCATGGCGTATTCGACAGCAGTTTCGTTTACGACGGGTAGCGTACCGGGGAGTGCCATGCTGACTTCGTCGACGAGCGTGTTTGGCTCGGCATTCTGGTATTCGGCACTGGACGTACCGAACATTTTGCTGCGCGTCTTAAGCTGCACGTGCGTTTCGATGCCAATTACTGCTTCGTACTCCACGAGTGTTTTTCTCTCTTCCGGGTGACTTGGTCACGTTCTCTATAACCGATTCGAGTTTTTGATCGAATTACGAAGCGTCTAGTTTAAGGGCGGGTTGGCATAGTTTGGTAAAAACCTCGCGCCGTGTGACAAAAAACGCTTTATCCCACGTAAATGTTGTGCGGTTCGCACGTGCACCAACTTCGCTTTGTAGTTACGAAATTCGTTGACGCTTCTGCTGGTTGGTTTTAAACTAAATGCGTACCTAATGGGTCAGGAATAGAAAAACGGCTGTTTTGAGTTCAAAACTGGCGTAATGGCGACGAAATAATGCCTAGTCTGACCCCTCAGACCATCCTTTACGGAGCAACTTATTGACTAACCAGAACACGATCTCACGCGAATCCGACCTTTCTGGCGGCGAGTACAAGTGGGGTTTCGTTACTGATATTGAGACCGATCTCGCCCCCAAAGGGCTGAGCGAAGACATCGTGCGACTCATCTCCGCGAAAAAAGAAGAGCCTGAATGGCTGCTCGAATACCGCTTGAAGGCGTACCGACATTGGGTCGAACTCGAAAAAAGCGAAGCCGAGCCAACGTGGGCGATGATCGACTATCCCCCCATCGACTACCAGGACATTTACTACTACGCCGCTCCGAAGGGTACGAACGAAGCTCCCAAGAGTCTCGACGATGTCGACCCTGAAATGCTCGAAACCTTCGAGAAGCTCGGAATTCCTTTGCAGGAACGTGCTGCTCTCGCTGGTGTAGCCGTCGATGCCGTATTCGATTCGGTATCGGTTGTTACCACGATGGAGAAGCAGCTGGGCGAACTAGGAATCATCTTTTGTTCGTTTAGTAATGCGGTGAAGAATCACCCTGAACTCGTCAAAAAGTATCTCGGATCGGTTGTTCCTTACACCGACAATTTCTTTGCATCACTAAATGCTGCTGTGTTCAGTGATGGATCGTTCGTTTACATTCCGCCAGGTGTGAAGTGCCCGATCGAGCTGATGACGTACTTCCGTATTAACACTGAAGGATCGGGGCAGTTTGAACGAACGTTGATCGTTGCCGATAAGGGTGCTTACGTTTCGTATCTTGAAGGTTGCACGGCTCCGTTCCGAAAAACCAGTCAACTTCATGCAGCCACGGTTGAACTCGTTGCGCTGGACGATTCTGAAATCAAGTACTCGACTATCCAGAACTGGTTCCCCGGAACCAAGGACGGCGAGGGCGGTATTTACAACTTTGTGACCAAACGAGGTCGTGCCGACAAGAACGCCAAGATTTCTTGGACGCAGGTTGAGACCGGTTCGGCGATCACTTGGAAGTACCCGAGCGTAATTCTTAAGGGCGACAACTCTGTCGGTGAATTTTTCTCGGTTGCTCTCGCAAACAATCATCAGCAGGCCGACACTGGCACGAAGATGATTCACATCGGAAAGAACACGAAGTCGACCATCGTGTCGAAGGGTATTTCTGCCGGTAAAGGCAGCAACACGTATCGAGGCCAAGTGCAGATCATGCCGGGCGCCGAGAACGCAGTGAACCACACTCAGTGTGATTCACTGTTGGTTGGTGACGAGTGCGGCGCTCACACCGTGCCGTACATCGAAGTTCGAAACCCTACGGCTCGACTAGAGCACGAGGCTTCGACTTCGAAGGTGAGTGACGATCAGCTGTTCTATCTGATGGCACGTGGGCTATCTGAAGAAGAGGCTCACCACATGATCATTACCGGCTGGAGCCGTGATGTGATTAAGGAGCTGCCGTTTGAGTTTGCACTCGAAGCGAGCCAGCTTCTCAAGGTGTCGCTAGAAGGCGCCGTCGGGTGACTTAGTCACGTTTTCTTTTTATTTATTGCTAGCAAGTTAGCTCGAATCCGGTAACCAAAACAAAAAATGCTTGAGATCAACAATCTACACGCGTCCGTAGTGGACATTGAAAATTCAGAGATTCTTAATGGAATCAACCTGAAAGTAGGGAAGGGCGAAGTTCACGCCATCATGGGACCCAACGGTTCCGGCAAAAGCACGCTCGCTAACGTCCTGATGGGGCGACCTGACTACTTGGTAACCGATGGCGACGTGACGCTTGAAGGCGAGTCGATTCTCGAACTGCGACCCGACCAGCGTGCACACCTCGGTATGTTCCTTGCGTTTCAGTACCCAGCCGAAATTCCTGGTGTTCGACCTTGGCAGTTCTTGAAGGCTGCACTCGACTCAAAAGCCGAGTCTCGTGGTGAAGACAAGATGTCGGTACGAAACTTCTCGAAGCTATTCGACGAAAAAGTCGAGGCGGTTGGAATCAACCCGAATCTTGTAAAGCGTTCGCTCAATGAAGGCTTTTCGGGTGGTGAGAAGAAGCGGAACGAAATGCTTCAACTCGAGGTTTTACAACCAGCACTCGCCATTCTTGACGAGACCGACTCGGGTCTTGACGTCGACGCCCTTCGCATTGTTGCTGAAGGCGTGAACTCGATGCGTTCGCCTGAACGTTCGTTCATCGTCGTTACCCACTACCAGCGACTGCTGAACTACATCACTCCAGATGTTGTTCACATTCTGGTCAAGGGCAAGATCGTAAAAACTGGTGGCGCTGATCTCGCTCTCGAAGTGGAAAAAGACGGCTACCAGGAATACCTCGAAGCAGCTGGAGCAAACGCCTAAATATGACGCTTGCAACACCAGCAGTAGCCGTTGAGAAATTTTCGGGTGCATATGAATCGTTGGCTGCCGGGAGCTCAGACGTTCCCGAATGGCTGAAGGCTGTTCGCCAACAGGGTTGGGCGACCTTCTCTGAACTCGGACTCCCTACGAAGCGTCGTGGAAACGAGCTATGGAAATACACGAATCTTCAGCCGTTGGCGGCTGCCGATTTTGCGTACATCGTTGGCGGGTTGGTCACTGTTGACCAGATCAAGGCAGCGGGACCGTGGGACGATGCTTGGAACACGATAGTTGTGGTTGATGGAAAGTTCAGTGCGGAACTATCGAATCTGCACGACACTGTAGGTCTCGACGCTGGGTCGCTTGCAGAAGCGATATCTTCTGGAAAAGGCGACATTGAATCGCAGCTGGCAAGTCTTGCCGGCCGTGAGGAGTACGCCTTCACTGCTTTGAGTACCGCGTTCATCGAAGATGGCGCATATATTGCGATTGCAGACGGCACTGAGCTTGAACAGCCGATACAGGTTGTATTTGTTACTTCAGACGATGCCGAAAGTCGAGCTAGCTACCCGCGAATGGTAGTCGACGCCGGAGCGAACACATCGATCGTATTGATCGAGACTTACCTGAACCTCTCGGACTCGGCTCAGTTTTCCGCCCCGGTGGGGGAGTTGTTTGCTGGTGATCAGTCGACGATTCGGCATTACCGAGTGCAGATCGAGAATGAATCCTCGTTCCACCTCGGCACGACCCGAGTCAGGCAGTTGGCCGATTCGAATTTCACTTCGACCAGCTTCGCAGTTGGTGCTTCGATCGCACGAAATGATGTTCACACGCTATTGGATGCTCCTGGGGCCACCTGCACGTTGCACGGTCTGTACATGACCAGTGGATCACAACAGCAGGATCAAGAGATCAGCACGACGCACGCCAAGCCGGGTTGCTCGTCGAACCAGTTTTACAAGGGAATTTTGTCGGGCAAATCGCACGCTGTGTTCAGTGGCAAAGTAGTTGTGATGCGAGACGCTCAGAAATCTGACGCAACGCAGAAGGATTTGAACCTGCTTCTGTCACGTGGTGCCGAGATCGACGCAAAGCCGTCGCTAGAAATTTACGCCGATGACGTAACAGTGGCTCACGGTGCAACGGCTGGCCATGTCGACAAGGACACATTGTTCTACCTACAGTCACGTGGAGTCGATGAAGAGACTGCCAAAGCCATATTGGTTCGAGGATTCGCTGAGGAAATGCTCAACGAGTTCGAGCCAAAAGCTTTGAATGATTTCGTTGAGCGAATTACGGATGAGCGTATCCCGATTCTGCTTGCGGAATCGGACACGATAGGAACAGCATGAGCGATTCGACTTTGACGGCTGGATCACGTGTGTTCGATGTCGATGCGATTCGTGCTGACTTTCCGATTCTCAAGCGGAAGGTAAACGGCCAAGATCTGGTTTATCTCGATAACGCAGCTAGTTCGCAAAAGCCGAGTCAGGTGATCAAATCGCTGGTCGACTATTACGAACAGACTAACTCGAACGTTCATCGAGGAGTTCACACTCTTTCGATCGAGGCAACGGATGCTTACGAGCTGGCTCGAACGAAGGTCGCTAAATTCATCAACGCACCTCGTTCAGAGGAAGTAATTTGGACTCGCAACACGAGTGAATCACTGAACCTCGTAGCAGCAACTTGGGCCGAGGCGAACGTTGGTGAAGGTGACAACATCGTGATTACCGCGATGGAGCACCACTCGAACATCGTTCCGTGGCAGCAGCTGGCGTTCAAGAAGGGCGCTGAGCTTCGTTATTTGGCGCACAACGACGATGGCGTTATTGATCTTGATGGTGCGGCGAGCGTGATCGACTCTCGCACGAAGCTCGTCTCAGCGACACATATGTCGAACGTGCTGGGCACGATCAACCCGATTGCCGAGTTGGCTGCACGAACCCACGAAGTTGGCGCAGTGATTCTCGTAGATGCGGCGCAGAGCGTTCCGCATATGCCAGTCGACGTGCAGGCGTTGGATGCGGATTTCCTTTGTTTCTCAGGTCACAAGATGCTTGCTCCGACAGGAATCGGTGTTTTGTGGGGCAAGTACGAATTGCTCGATGAGATGCCGCCTTACATGTTCGGTGGCGACATGATTCTTGAAGTAACTTACGAGGACGCTAACTGGAACGATCTCCCTTACAAGTTCGAGGCCGGAACACCGAACATCGCCGATGCGATTGCTACGGGTGCGGCGGTCGACTATTTGACTGAACTTGGTATGGATAACGTCTGGAACCACGAGCAAGAACTGACTGCTTATGCAATGGAGCAAGTTCTTTCGCTGGACAACGTAAAGGTTTTGGGACCACAAGATCCGGCTTTACGTGGTGGTGTCATTTCGTTCATTCACGAAACGATTCATCCGCATGATCTTGGCACTGCGTTGGATCAGCAAGGGATTGCGATCCGAACTGGTCACCACTGTGCGATGCCATTGGTTCGGAGCTTCGATGTGGTGGCTGCTGCTCGGGCGAGTTTCTATATTTACAACACGAAATCCGAAGTTGATGCATTGGTCAACGGGATTAGTGAAACCGAAGGGTATTTCAGCCGATGACAGGTGGTACGGGTGCCCTTGAGGATATGAACGAGCTGTACGAAGCGATCATTCTCGATCACTATCGTAGCCCGCGGAATACCGCGACTGTTGAAGAACCGGATATCGACTTTGAAGTGAATAATCCGTTTTGCGGAGATGAGTTTCACATTCAGCTAAAGGTCGAAAATGACGCTGTTTCGCAGGTTGGCATTACGGGGCGAGGGTGTGCGATTAGCCAGGCGTCGGCTTCGTTGCTGGCAGAGCTAGTCAAAGGCAAATCTGCTTCCGAGGTTGAATCGGCAGTAAGTGCGGTGCGTCGTCTGTTGAAGGGCGAAGAGATCACTGACGCAGAGGCCGGTATTCTTGGCGATATCGAGGCGCTTGGCGGTGTTCGGAAGTTCCCTGTTCGCATTAAGTGCGCACTACTGAGCTGGGTTGGCTTGGGCGATGCGCTGCGGGATCACGTGGTGAAGTAGCGTTAGTCGCGGTCGTCATCAGATGACTCGGCTCCGCGTCGGCGTTTAGTTCCATCGTCGTCGGACGACTCAGTCACGCGTCGCAGTTCTCCCCCTAACTCCCCCGATCTGGGAGAGGACCGATTGTGCCGCTGATTCCATCAATCAAACTAGCCCGCAATGACCAATGTCATCCTGAATTCATTTTCAGGATCTTTCTCCCCCAATTGCAGCGTTGGAATTGCGTTATAGCTCCGGGCGGCGTCGAACGACTTGGTAGCGAGCTTCATTCTCCTACCCTAGCCCTTCCGTCCGGAATGGGACAGCTGCAGCGTTGGTTGCTATTCTTTGGCCGTGAGCCAGACCCTTGTTAAGAAGTCGGTGTCGCCTCTTGGGGTGTACGGCTTGAAGTCGTTGACGTAGTCCCAGAGCATCCAATGGGTGGTTCTGGTTTTCGCAATGAATCGATGTGATCCGGCAAGAATTAGCTGTTGGATTTCAAACAGCATGTCACCACGCTTTGCCGAATCGTATTCTCGTGCTTGAGCTTCGATTAATCGGTCGATTTCAGGGTTGGAATAGCCGGTTGTATTCCATGGGCCGTCGGAGTGATGGACGGCGAACAGATATGCGGTTGTGCTCGATATGGGCGGCGGAGCACCGACCATGATGTCGTAGTCGCCAGTGATCCAAACTTCGTCTCCGAATACGCGAGTTGATACTCGTTCGACATCGGCTCGAATTCCGACGGAGGCTAGCCCTGCTGCCATTTCATTGGCTTGATCTATGTATTCCTGACCGAACTCACCGACTTTGATGATGACGTTGTCGGTTGGTTTGAGCGAAGCGGTGGCGAGGAGCGTGTTTGCTGAATCTGGGTCGTTGAAACGATCTTCAAAATCGTAAATGATCCTCCACCAGCCAGCGTAGGGCGGAAGCCCGAGACTTGAGTCCTGGTAAGTACCACCGACGATCGTTACGATGATGTCGCTACCTGGGTAATCCAATATCGGATACGGGTCCAGCGTCAGCATCATCGCTTCTCGGACGGCTTGCTTATCCATTGGACTTCGATTGGTATTTAGTGCGATCTCAATGCCAGCGGCTGGGTTATCAATGCCGATGTAGCGGATTTCTTCGAACCTCTCACGTGCGTCAGTGATGGAGTCACGGCTCGCCTGCGCTAGGTCGATGACCTTGGATCGCATGCCAGCGACCCTGACTGATTCGGAGGGGATGAATTGAATGTCGATGCCATCGAGATATGGGAATTCGTCGTCGTCGTAGTCAGGATTGGCGATGAGGATCGTGGTTTCCGCATGCACTTCGCTGGCGATCCACGGACCGCTACCGACGGTTGGCCCCCTTCGTAAATCGCCGCTCACTTCTACCGCCTCTTTGGCGACGATTCGTGAATGTGAGTCGGCAAGTTTCTCAAGTACCTCTGAGTCAGGAGAATTTAGCCGAATCAGGATTTCTCGTTCGCCTACAGCAGTGAATTCGGTGATGTTTGATAGCAGTGGTGAGTTTGCGTAACCGGCGTTTGCCTGACGATTGAGACTGTATACAACGTCTTGAGCGGTTACTGGTCGCCCGTTTAACGGCGGTAGGTTTTGCCAGGTCACATCATCTCTAAGCAGGATTTTGAATGTGAGCGGTGCAGTTTGTTCCCACGTGTCACATAAATCGCAAACGACGGTCGAGTTACCGTTGGCGGTGTCGAACTTGAAAAGTCGGGAGTAGGCGAGCCCGGCACCCCAGCTAGCGAGAGATGATGAAGCCGTCAGATGCGGATCACTGTGCGGCGGACCTTCTGGAATTGCAAATCGCAGTATGCCGCCGCGTTGAAGACCGGCGGGAGGCGTAACGGTAGATGTTGCTGGAATTGCAGTCGGGGTAGCAAATGGCGTTGCAGTTGGCCCGAGTGTCGATGTTGGAGTAGGAGCGGCTGTGGGAGCGACATTCGCTGTAGCGGTGATGGTCGTCTCAGGTTCTGAACCAGAACATTGCGCCATCAGCAATACCGTGATGAACAGCACGGTCGTTGTCAGCATCCGGTGATAACCCAACGATGATTCATTTATCAAGCCAGATTTAGGGACTCTGAAAAATCTAACTATTCCGTGGGGACTCAGGGTGCTGTGCATGATGGGATAAAGGATAACTTCCACTTCATAGGATCGGCTGAATGCATTCACATCAAATATTAGCCAGTACAAGCCGTGATTTATCTCACGGTTTCGGTGCGGTCAGTGCTTCCTCTAGATACGGTGAGTGTGCTTAGTTCGATTCATGTAAGGCGAAAGTTCGACACGAACGTAATTTCGTGGACTTCGATCTTCGTTGTTCGGATAATGGGTAATTTTTACTCCCGGTTTTATTCGTGAGAAGAGTTATCTTTCTGGATACACTCCATAGCCATCGGCTGCGGGAAGATAACGGTACGCAACTGCTGGCTTAAACATTGCAAGGTGGACATTGATAAAGGTTGTACTGGCGATCATGGTTCTTGTTGTACTGACTGTAACGAGCGCGTGCAATCAGGACGGTGTGGCCCCAACCATCGAATCATCAACAGTTTTCATTCGACCTACTATGACACCTATTCCTGATTTGAAATCTTCATCGACGTTTTCGGTAGGCCTCACGTACGGAAACGTTTCAGGGAATAAGTATTTTCCTGGTTCTGCAAATATTCGAGATGGAGCTGAGCCAACTGCGTAGCAGTTTGAAATAAATTCGGCTCGGTGGGTGATCGGTTCTATGGGGCCTCGCGGTGAAATCGTGTGGTCGATGGTTGGAGATCACGGATCGAATGGTGTGTTTCGCACGGCCGCTGATGGCGAATTGGTCCCGACCGGAGCGATCTACGGCTCTCAACTTGATGAGCTGGTTCCGCCAATGCTGTTGGTAGGTGAACTCACAACTGATGGCAATGATCCGGGTGCTGTTAGATTTGAAGATATTCACGCCGATGGTCGTAACCATTTACTTCTTGGCGTTAGGTTTGAAGAATTCTGTGATCAAACCGCGATAACTTACAGAGGCTTGAGCACTTTGTACTCACTCGACGTTTTGCCCGACGCCGTTACGGTTATTGACGGTGCTGTGAATTTGTATTCATACGCCGAACCGACACATCGTTATCCGCATGGTGCACTTGGCGATAAAACGGAGTGGGCAGCGCTGAACGCTATTCCTTTGAGTAGTGAAAACAGGAAGCTTAGGCAGCACATCCTCCAAGGTGACGAGGTGTTTGAAGCCCTGTTCCCGTTGGTTGCTGATGTGAACGGCGATGAGGTTCAAGAGATTGTCACGACGGTGAGTGATCCTGCTAGTGGAGCTCGATTGGTGGTGTTCGATTACGACGAAAATGGTCTGAGCGTCATCGCTGAGTCCGATCCTGTTGGTACTGGCTTCCGGTGGTTACACCAAATCGCTGTTGCGCCGTTTGGTCCCAATGGCGAAATAGAGATCGCAGTAGTGGAGACACCTCATGTAGGCGGGATTGCTAAGTTTTACCGATTAGTCGATGGCAGGCTGGAATTGGTTGCATCGAAGGCTGGTGGTTACATGTCGCACGTGAATGGATCACGGAACTTGGATCAGGCAGTGGCTGGTGACTTTGATGGCGATGGTGCCGTGGATTTGATCGTGCCGTCTCGAGACCAGAAATCGTTGATAGCTCTGCGCAGAATCGGTGATTCAGTTGAGGAAGTGTGGGAGCTATAACTTGATTCGAGAATTAGTACCAATTTGGCAGTTGTCGAAACTAACGACGGTGGGTTGGCACTGGGAGTTGGAACCGAAGATGGCATATTGCACATCTGGCAGTAGCTCGTAGTTGCTCTTGAACCGTTAGAATCTCGCTCGCTAGCCTAGCTCGACTAACGATGCTCACCAATCGCTCAGGAAATAAGAATGACTAAGCTCAATATCATGGCATCTCGCCATTCTGCTTTTTACAGTCCAATGATCTGCACCATCGCCGGTGGCTTTCTTGAAAAAGAAGGATTGGCCGGCGAATACCACGTTGTAGAAGCTGGTGGAAGCAGCGGTGGAGCAGTTGCTGAGGGTCGAATGGATGTTGCTCAGGCGGCGGTTTCAGCTAGTTGGGGTCCTTTGGACAACGGCTCAAGAGCGCCTTTTGCTCATTTCGCACAGATAAATCGATACGATGGATTTTTCATTGCAGGACGTGAAGCCGATTCTGATTTCTCTTGGAAGAAGCTTTTGAGCGGTAAGTTCCTGCACGTTCATGGTGGTCAGCCGGAAGCAATGCTTCGGTACGGTGCACACAAGATGGGTATTGATCTGGCGGATGTTGACGACATCGATTCGCCCGGTGGTGATGCAATGATGTCCCAGTGGCGAAATGGCGAGGGCGACTATTTTCACGAACAGGGTTCATTCCCGCAGCAGCTCGAACACGATTGCCAGGGACACATTGTCGGGTCGGTAGGTGAGGCTGTAGGTCCTGTCGCATTCTCAAGTTTAGTAGGACGTTGGGACTGGCTCGAGACAGACGACGCCAAGCGATTTGCTGCCGCATTCAAAGCTTCTCGTGAATGGGTCAATACGGCTGATCCCGCTGAGGTCGCAAAAGCGGAAGCCAGCTTCTTCCCTGACATGGCTGAATCGGCGGTTGCTGCAGCTGTTGGTGCTTATCAGAAGCTTGGAACGTGGTCTGGCGGAATCGCCATTGAACACGAGCTGTACGAATCGGCGCTCGATGTGTTTGAGCATTCGGGTATGGTCGGGTCACGCCACTCATACGATGAAGTGGTTGCTCCTCCTCCGGGGATTTAACTTTCTTATCGCTGGGCGATGATGAACATTCTTTTGAACGGGAATATCGTCGTGCCATCGGCTTGTTTCGGATACGCCTTCGCAACGATTTCAGCGTAGGTGTTTTCGAAATCGGATAGCTCCGGCTCATCGAGTGCATCAAGAAGTGGTTTGAGCCACGTGCCCTTGGTCCACTCTTTTATTGGATTGTCGCCGGTGAGCACCTGTTGATACTCGGTCTCCCAGACGTCCAGAGAGCTTGCCAGCGGCGAGAGCAGGTCTATGTAGAACGGCGGTGGCTCGACGGGGGCAGGCCGTAACAGCGGTTCGAGTTTGCTGCGCCATGGACCGTTTAGTGCTGCTTCCGAAATCGATGTATGCGAGAGCGCTCCGAAGTTTCGGGGCATCTGCACAGCGAACACTCCGCCAACGGTGATAGACGACATCAGGCGGGTGAACAAATCTGAGTGATCGCCAATCCAATGCAGTGCCGCATTGGTGAATATTAGTTCAGCTGGCTCTTTGGGCACCCATGATCCGATATCGCCTACTTCCCACTCGATGTTTGAGGCGCGCTCGGCTGCTTTCTTAAGCATCTCTTCCGAATCATCAATGCCAATTATTCGGGCATTGGGCCATCGAGTGGCAAGCAATTCGGTAACGTTGCCTGCTCCGGCACCGAGGTCATAAACAATCGAAGGTGATTCGAGATTAACTCGGTTCAGTAGGTCGACTGCAGGACGAAGCCGGTGCCCGGCGAATTTCAAGTACTGGGAGGGATCCCAAGGCATGGATTGAGTCTTTCGGGTCTGCGTGATGTTTGGGGCTAGTTAGGCGTCGTCGTCGGAAAATCGGTTTCGTCGAAATCTCGCTTTAGCAATCCGAACACCCTAGCCCAACGTTGAATTTGACCATCTTCGAATAGCAAAGGTTTCCACCCAAGTTTTAGGTAGATGTTGATAGCTGGTAACCGGAAATCATCTGTCGAAAGATATGAGTAAGTTGGTGCATTATCGGCAAGCACTTGCGTGGCGGCTGCGATAGTCGCTTGGCCCGCACCTGTTCCTCGATGATCGGAATGCGCGACGACCCACTGAAGGCTGTGACCGTCGGGGTACTGCGACTTGACGTATACCGCGGCAGTTGATGCCGCGACAACGGTGTCCGTCGGCATATGTTCGACAACGAAAAATCCGTCGGGCAGGGTGTGCTTCATCAGATCGCCAAATGGAACAGCATCTTCGAACGCCGTGGCGAACGTTCGAGAATACGACTGCATATCGTCGAGCGTTGCCTGTCGCAAAAGATAGCCCGCAGCAGGGGCTGGAACGGACGGGACCGATTCGTTGCCACGAATCATCTCCAGCTGCGGTTTGATCGATTTTCCGTCCGGGGCACGTAACTCGTTCAAATCGCAGCGACTCCAAGTCGCTCGATGAGTGCGTCGAGCTCGCGGTAAATGCCGCTGTCGGGTTTCACTGCCGGCAAGCGTGGGTAGGCTTCTGTGAACACACCGCGTCGTTTAAGAATCTCTTTGGCAACCCAATAGAGCTGACCTTCTGCGAGCGTGTAAAGCTTTACCAGTGGGTAATAGTGGTTCCACAGCGATTCAGCTGCTTGTTCCTCTCCTGATTGGAAATGGTCCCACGTTTTTCGGACGATGTCGCACAGGGCGATGCCTTGCATGGTTCCCTTGGCTCCGCGTCTCATTTCTTCGATGAAGAAGACTCCGTTAGCTCCGCCGAACATCGATATTTTGTCTCCTGCCAATTCGGCAGTTTCGGAGAATCGATTAGAAGTAGGAAGCGTTTCGATCTTGGCGTAGCAAAGGTTTTCGTTAGCGCTTGCTAGGTCGGCCAGAAGCGCAGGTGACATGCCTGCGCCGGTCATGTCTTGCATGTAGATAGGTAGTTCAGCGCTCTCGGCTACATCGATGAAGTGTTGGCGAACGAGAGACGTCGGAATGCCCAAAACTGCTGGCGGGGCGATCATTACGGCGTCGGCTCCGAGCACTTTGGCGACCCGGGTGTAGTGGATGGTTTGAACGGTGGAGGGCGCTCCCGTGTTCATCACGACTTTGATTCGTCCGTTTGCCTGATCGACCACTGCACTGAGAACTTCGTCACGTTCGTGGTCGTCGAGCTTGTTTACTTCTGATCCGTAGGCAATGCCCACGCCGTGGACTCCGCCTCGTATGGCGTATTCAACTTCTGTTCGAAGGTCTTCAAAAACGATTTGTCCCGCCGCATTGAACGGCATTTGAAGGATCGGGAAGACCCCGCTGAAACTGCGGTCTGGCATAGATTCACCCCCGTATCGAAAATCGTGTCACCCATGTGGCAGTCGCGATTTAGCGACTTGGTAGGGTCCGGTGATCGGCATCAAAGATGTTGATCACCGGACCCATAAGCTATCAGGGATGAGGGCTATGTTGCACTACGGTCGACGTAGATCGTCTTCGTTTGGGTGAAGAATTCGATTGCTGCCTTGCCTTGTTCACGGTCGCCAGAAGAACTCGACTTCATGCCACCGAATGGAACTTGCGGCTCTAGTCCGGCGGTTTCGCCGTTGATCTTCACGACGCCCGCTTCGATGCGGTCGGCGAAATCGAGCACTGAGTTTAGATCCTTCGTGAAGATACCTGCACTCAGGCCGTATTCGACAGAGTTGGCGATGTTCAACGCGTCTTCAGCATCCGCCGCAGAGAGAATCGACAGCACTGGGCCGAAGATTTCTTCGCAGGCAACAAAAGCGTCGCTTGCAACGTTGTTTATGACGGTTGGTTCGACATAAGTTCCCTTGTCGAATCCGTTGCCAGATGGAACTCCACCACCAGCAAGGATTGATCCGCCGTCGGCAACGCCACGGGCGATCATAGAGGCGATGTTGTCTTTCGATGCTTGGTCGATGACAGGAACGATGATTGATTGCGGGTCTGAACCGGCGCCGATCTTGAGGGCGTTGGTCTTTTCGACAACGAGGTTAGTGAATTCTTCCATGATGTTGCCGACCACGATTGCTCGGGATGTTGCCGTGCACTTCTGGCCTGAGTACTTCATGGCTCCTGAAACGGTAATTTCAGCCGCCTGTTCAAGGTCGGCGTCGGGAAGAACGATTACGGGGTTTTTACCGCCCATTTCGAGCTGGTAACGCTTGCCACGTTTTGCCGATTCTGCTGCGATGTTCATTCCGATTCGAGTCGAACCGGTGAACGATATTGCGGCAACCTTGTCGTTCGTTATGAGTTCATTTCCGACCGTTGCGCCAGATCCGGTGATGAGGTTGAACACGCCAGCTGGTAGATCAACGGCTTCCCACATTCTAGCGATGAGTGTTGCGACTCCCGGAGTTGCCGAAGCTGGCTTCAGAACGATTGTGTTGCCGTAGACCAGAGCCGGAGCCATCTTCCAGATCGGGATGGCGAATGGGAAGTTCCAGGGGGTGATGAGGCTGACTACGCCGAGAGGCATCCGGTTCGTGTAGAGCAGGATATTTGGGTTGACCGAGGGGACAACCGAACCGACTGGGTTTGAACCCTCGACGCCATAGTACTGAAGCAGGGCGACCGCTCGACCGATTTCGCCACGGGATTCGAGAATCGCTTTACCGCATTCTCGAGTGACCATTTGGGCAAATTCTTCGAGATTGGCTTCGAGATACGAGGCAGCTTTTAGCAGGTAGCCTCCGCGAGCGAGCGAGGAGGTGCGGCGCCAGCTTTCTTTTACGTCGTGTGCCGCATCGATGGCGGCGGCGGCGTCGGCTGATGTGGAGGCTTGAAATTCGCCAACCACGTCAGATAGATCAGCCGGGTTGGTGCTGGTCGAAACCGCTCCGGAAGAGCCGTCGCTCCAGCTTCCATTTACATAGTTTTGGTATCGCTCTGCCATCACATTTCCTTCCGCTTCACAAACTATCGGGTTCGATGGCACATACATTACGCTAAGGCGGCTTGTTTTTCGTAGTGAACCTATGAGAAATGGCGTGTTAGTCGAAAATTTGCTTTGCGCCAAGACGCACAAAGTGGCCTTCAGATGAAGACCACTGTTGATTCAAACGGCGAGAGAGTCGTTGGAATTTGCTGAAGCGAATATGGTGTGCGCTTCGAAACGCTTTTCAGATACCGATCCAGCCAACTGGCGAGGCGGTCCAATTGCAGCTGTGCATCTTGTTCACGTTTTCGTTGAACAGATGTGATCGCCCATTGAACCCTGAGTTCGACTTCACCATGAGCCCAAGGCTTGTTGATGTAGTAGAGGGCGCCGAGTGAGCGCGCCGTTTCTAGATCGCTAGGGTGACCTTTAGCAGTAACCATGATTACTGGAACGCGTTTCGTACGCGGGGCTTGTTTCAGATTCGCAAGGGCTTAAAGCCGTCGACACGTGCCATTGCGACGTCGAGCAGAATCATGTCTGGCTCGTACGATAGCGTTGCGGCCATGACTTCGTAGCCGTCTGTTGCTTCCGACACTGTATAACCGGCCGCCTTGAGCGTTCTGCTCAGTAGCAGACGGATGTAAGAACTGTCATATACCACTAAGATCTTGTTCATTTCGGTTCCCTCTCGCATTCTCCGTATTCAGAAAAAAAACTGAGTACGTAAGTTCAAATATTTATGCCGACTTCCCGATGTCTTCCCAGTCAGTATCTGGGTAGAGTCGTGATCGTTGTGCCAGCATGGTTTGTTCGGCGTCATCAACTGGATCTACTGTCGGTTCAGACGAGATGCCCGGAATTTTGGAAGCCACGGTGGTGCCTTGGTTTTCAATACTGTTTAACCAAAGATCGCCGCCGAGTAGTTCGGCGATGGATCGAGCGATGACTAGGCCGAGTCCGGTGCCTCCCGCTTTTCGGGTGACTCGATTTTCAGCACGGAAGAATGCGGTAAATAGCTGTTTCTGGTCGTCTTCCGATATACCGATTCCTTCGTCTTCAATCACGACGCTCAGATTTTGGTCTTCAACTGCGACATTGAGCCTGATCGTGCTGTTTTCATTGGAATATTTGTGGGCGTTGCTGATGAGATTGGTTACTAGTTGAGCAACCCGGTTCCGGTCAGGCTCAATCCAGACTTCTTCTTCAGAAATGCTCGTTTCAAGCGTTTGATTTTTTGAATCAAGAAGAGGCACAAAACTTTTCTCTAGTTCGCTCACCTGAACGTTGACCTGGAAAACTGTCGGTTCTATGCGAAGCTTTCCAGCGTCCATTCGAGAGATATCAAGTACGTCGTTGATGAGAATGCCAAGTCTTGTCGAGTTCTTGCGCATGATGTTTAGCGCTTCTACGTGCTCTGCAGTGAACTGGTCGGCGTCATCGGCAAGAAGATCAATAAATCCTGAGACGATCGTCAGAGGAGTTTTTAGTTCATGCGACACCGTCGATAGGAATCGAGATTTTGCGGTGTTGGCTTCTTGGAGCTCCCGATTCTGCGCGTCGAGTTGATCACCGAGTCCACGTTCCACCTCAAACATTTGTGCGTTTTTCAGCACCGGCGAAATCTGACGAGCGATGCCTTCCAAAAGTTCAACATGTACTTGCGAATATGCATTGGTTTTGCCACTGCGGAAGCTGAGATAGCCGATAGGATCGGCAACGTCACCAAGGACAACCTGAATCCAAGAATGAAGACCTGTTCGCGCTATTTCTGGGTTGACGTCGTCGAGTGAATTGTAGGTTCTCAATATCGAGTGTTTCGCTCGTAACTCACGCTTTTTATCTGCGGTCGGTGCGCTGATGATTGAGCCTTCTTATTTGCCTTCGCGGGGTATGCCCTGAACATATGAAATTACTAGGTCAGCGGATTCCGTATCTGTAATCGTCCCGACGAATCGATCAAATGGGACTATGGAATCAAGTTCGTTAGCAACAACTGCGAAAATATTTCGCATCTGTGTTTCGCTGCTGGCAGCACGACGGATGGCCGCCACTACTCGCCTCTCTTCGAGAGTGTGAGTTAGATCGGCTTCGTCTTCGCTTAGGATTGCGTCGATTGGCGCACTGACTATCAGCATGCCTAGTAATTTGCTTTGCTCACCTAGCGGAACTTGCATCCAGTGACGATCTTTGGATCCCGACGTTTCTGATCCGCTAGCAAGTCCAAGCGGGTCCCGTCCACTTGCGGATAGAACACCTGCACCGGCTTGTGCACCGTCCAATTTCACCGAGTCTCCTACATTGATTCCGAGTAGATCCGGCGTGGACTAACAGACCACTTTTGCTGTTTTTTGTTCGGAATAGGTTGTTTCACTCGGCTCGGTAAGAATGGTTCCCTTATGATCGAACTTCATCAAATTTGATAGCGCTCCGCTGGCTACTAAAAGAATTGAGTCAAGGTCGGTCTCGTGTGTTGCGGCACGTCCGATTTCTGCGAGAGCCCTGCGTTCCATGACTCGGTGTTGAGATTCTTGATAGTTAGTAGCGTTGCTAATACCCGGAGATATCTGTGCGACGACCTGTCGCATAATGTCGACGTGGTGAGGGCCGTATGCGTCACTGTCTCGGCTTCGAATCGTGATCGTTCCGTCTATAGCTGAAATAGGAACGGTCATTTGCGAGTGAAGCCCGTAGTCCCTTGGATTCGCAAGACCGTCGGGGTGGCCAATTACGGAAAGAACTACACCGCCAATTTCGTCTCCTGGTGCATTCATTCCAGCAACGAATTCGAGTTGCATGCGGCCGTCACGTCTGGCTGTGGTGATAGTTAGGCGGTCGTAGTCGATAAGGGTCGTAAGGTCGTTGCTGAACCGAGCAAAAATTCGTTTGAGATCGAGGTCCCAGTTGGCTCCGATTCCGATTGCCGAGATAGTTCGGCGCTCGTCTTCGGCCATGTTGAGAACACTCATCGCCTGTGCTGCGACGCGAGATTGGCCCCAGCCAAACCACAATGTGCCGCCTAGGACACTGCCCATCACCGCCGAGACTTCAGCCAAAGGAAGCCATGAACCTGCTGAACTACCGAATCCACCAGCGCCTAGTTCAAGTACAAGCACGATGATAATTACCACCACGGCTGGTGCATAGGCGATAAGCCGAAGACGGTCGGCACCATCGGTTTTGGTGAATGAACGCAACGAGCTGTACAGCCCGGCGTATTCTTTATCGATTTGCGTTGAACTTCGTAAGTTATTCGCTACTTGAATCGCAGTGACGGAACACGATGAATTAGCCGCAACGCAAATCTGCGCTGCTGGCATAGTTCATCTGCGCCACACAATGAGTATTGCTTACGAACAGATCGTTCTCGTACGCACTCTCGCACAACTCAGTACGTGTAATCCCCAAAGAATCACTACGTCGGAACGGGCATATGGTCGTGGTTGGTAGGCTCAGTGTCTACGAGGGCATCAGGCGCGAGTTTTCTCGATAAACGCTTCTGCCGACTGTTTTAGCCACATCTGCCATGGAACTCCGACGCATTTAACTCCCATCGCAAGAAATTTTTCTAAATTCGAGTCGTTTGCCAGTGTTCCGGCTACTCCGCCGCCTTCGATTACGAGTTTGATGGCGCGTTCTAGTGCTGCCTGTACTTCTGGGTGACTCGTGTTGCCGGTGTGACCCATTGAAGCTGCCATATCGGACGGCGCAACGTAGAAGATGTCGATGCCTTTGACCTTGGTTAGCTCTGGGAGATTGTCGATAGCTTCGAAGTCTTCGATCAGGGCAATGCACTGCACTTCTTCGTCAGATTTACGGAAGTAGTCATCTACTCCGTATGCTCGACGACCGCCTGCAACGCCACGAATACCGTTTGGTGGGTATTTGCAGGCATTTGCGGCGAGCTCGGCATCGGCAACGGTAATCACGTGCGGAATCATTACTGCACTTGCGCCTTGGTCGAGTGTTCTCAGTATTTGCGCTTCATCCAGCTTGTTTACTCGAACGACGCTCGACATGCCCCACAGCTCGCAAGCGCGGGTAATGTCGGCAAGTTCCGACCACGAGACACCACCGTGTTCAAAGTCAACAAAAGCGGCGTCGAATCCGACGTGACCGAGAAAATCGCACATCTCAGAATTGTTAGGCCCGTTGGCAATGACACCGACTCCGCCTTCATCGATGGTTTTTTTTAGCTGGTTGGTGCTGTACTCGCGTTCCCGTGCCAATTGCAGGCTCCTTGATAGATTGGGTTATCTGGCTGATTCACTTGATCCATGGGCAATCAGTCAACCTTGAGGTCGAATAAGTGTGAGTGTCGATGGCGTTGAGTGTCGATGAAACTTACACTTCTTTAAGCGTCAATTGTGTAATCGCAGTGCGCATCCTTATCGATACCAGAAATTTCAGGTCAACAATGTCACGATTCTCTCGAGCTAAAAAGGTGCATGGTCAAACGGTCGAAGGGCGGCGCGCTGTGCTGGAATCGCTTCGCGCTGGTCGCGATATCGAACGGTTGATAATGGTTGATGAGGCGGAATTGGGTCCGCAGCTTCAAGAGATAGTTATGCTGGCAACTGAGGCTGGTATCGAAGTTCAGGCAGTTTCTCGTAAGGAACTTGAGGCTCAGTCGCAGACGAAAAAGAGCCAGGGCGTGATCGCTGTCGTTCCCGATCCTCGTTATCACGAGCCTGAAGATCTGATGATGGGCGCCGACACGAACGGTCAGCCTCCGCTATTAGTGATGCTCGATGGAATTCAGGATCCACATAATCTTGGTGCCATTGCTCGAACTGCTGATGCTGCCGGAGCGCATGGGTTGATTATTCCTGAGCGCAGGGCAGTTGGAATTACTGCTGGTGCGGTTCGGGCATCTGCGGGCGCACTAGAGCACGTCAAAGTTTCACGAGTTACGAATTTGAATCGAACTATCGAGCGACTCAAAGAGACCGGGATGACGGTGGTTGGATTGGCTGCAGAGGGCGATGTTGAGTACACGGAAGCCGACTACACGGGGCCTGTATTGATCGTAGTTGGCTCAGAGGGCAATGGGCTTTCTCGATTGGTGCGAGAAAACTGCGACCAGATCGCTTCGATACCGATGGCTGGCCAGCTTTCGTCGCTAAATGCCTCGGTCAGTACTGGACTCGTGCTTTATGAGGCATTTCGACAGCGACGCGGCCAGTCAACAGCTAAATCGTAGAAATGTCAGTCAGCAGGTTTACTAGCGGCTGACCTTTGGCGAGACGGTCGATATTGGCGGCTACGGTTTCCGCTCGCCGATCTCTGGTGCCAAAAGTTGCTCCCGAGTGATGCGGAGTCATGATGATGTTGTCGAGTTCCCAGAATGGATATTTCGATGGACGGGGGCTATCAGTTTCGCCAATCGGGTACTCGTACCAAGTGTCGATAGCCGCACCGGCGATCGAATTTGATTCCAGCGCTTCGTATAGTGCTTTTTCATCGACAATGTGCCCGCGTGCCGGGTTTATAAGATAGGCGTCTCGGCGCATGAGCCCGATCTCTCGCTCGCCGATTAATCCGCGTGTCGAGTCGCTCAATGGCGTGGATACTAGGACGAAATCGGCTTCAGATAGCACTTGGTCCATTGCCGCTTGCCCGGATCCGTACTTCACTCCGTCGGCTTCAGCCTCTGTTGCTGTTTCTGGACTGCGACCTGCGGCAATTACGTTCATCTCATACGCGTTGGCGAGTCGTGCGACTCTTTTGCCGATTGCGCCGTAGCCGATGACTCCGAATGTTCTGCCGTATAACTCTCGATACGAACCGTACCGAGAAGGCCAGCCCGACCAGTCGCCATTTCGGAATTCTCTATCGTTGGCGATTAGGTTGTGATCTAGCGCAACGGCGACTGCCATTACCCATTCAGCAATTGGTGCTTCATGGTGATAAGCGTTGGCGACCACGACTCCTTGAGGAACTGCTGAAGGTTCGATTCGGTCGTAACCTGCCGCCGCAATAAGAATGGCCTTGAGTGAATTTGCGGTCTTGCCCATCTCTTCGTTGAAATCGGTACCGATGTATATATCGGCATCGACGAGAACAGCGGGGTCGGGCTTGCCATCGAAATACGGAGTTTCGATCCATTCGACTTCCACCGTTACGGGCCACCATTCGCCGGCAGGCGTCCCCTGCGGTACTGGTGGGATAACTACTCGTAGGGGGCGGTTGGGTTCTGTCGACAAGGCTCACTCCGGAGATCGTGATTGATGGGCAGAGCGTCTGATTCAGAAGCCAAGCGCCGAGAGATTATCACGAAATTTTAGGTTCGCTTCTCAAAGTGGGCTTGGGCGGGTCTATAATTTTCGCTGCTCAGACACACCGATACGTAAAACGAGATCAACACACCGAATTGACAACCGAATCCAGTACTCGGCCCGCAGGAATGACTGATAACTACCACTGGAAGGTGTTCTGGACTGTCGGCATTGCGTTGTTCGCAATGGTTCTCGACTTCTCGATCGTATTCTTGGCACTCTCATCGATTGCCGATGAATTTGAAGTAACGCTTCGTGCCGTAACTTGGGTTGCCATTTCAACATCGCTTGTGACGAGCGCAATAATGCTGCCGTTGGGCAGAGTGGCCGATATTACGGGGCGGAAGAAATTCCATATCGCTGGAATGTTTTTTTTCGTGGCTGGTGCGCTCTTGGCGTTCTCGGCTCAAAACCTTGAGATGCTGATTGTCGCTCGGGTGGTGATGGCCATTGGCGCTTCGATGGGGCAGGCGGTGGTATTTGCGATCATCGTCGGTACGTTCCCTGACAAAGAACGTGGCAAGGCTCTTGGCATGATTACGACGATGGTTGCGATTGGCGCTGCTGCTGGTCCTATCGTTGCCGGTCCGATCATTCAGGCGTTTGAGTGGCGAGCAGTGTTCCTTGTGACGATGATTCCGACGACGACAGGAATTATTGCTGCGTTCATCGTTCTTGACGATGTACGTATTGGTTCCGTGGTGGGGCGAGTACGAGAAAAGTACGACTGGTTGGGAGCGATATTCTCGGCTTCAGCACTGACGCTGATAATTCTGACGATTTCGAATCCGTTCGCGTTCGATTGGATTTCGTTTCAGATCATTGGTGGGTTCGTCATTAGCATCACGCTGTTTGCTCTGCTGGTGTGGTGGGAACTGCGAGTCGAATCGCCAATGTTGAACCTGCACTTTTTCAAGAACTCGACATTTGCATGGTCTACATCAACTCGATTCCTCGCATTCTTGGGCGGTTCGGCGATGTTCTTCCTGATGCCGATATTTGTTCAAAGCTTCATGGGTTACGATCAGCGTTCGGCTGGCATGGTCATGTTTGTTGGTGCGGTTGGTATGGGTATATCTTCACAGCTGTCGGGTCGATATTCCGACAAGTACGGATTCCGGGTTTTCACGATTACGGGTGTTGGGCTTCTGCTTGTTATGAATTTGCTGATGTCGTTCTTTTTGAACGATACGCCGCTCTGGATTGTCATGCCTGTATTGTTCGTGAACGGTGTGGCGATGGGTATGTGGATGGCTCCGAATATGAGCGCTACACTTTCGACAGTCGGGCGATCCGACTACGGCTCGATGAGTGCGTTCCTGAATTTGGTGCGAAACGTGGGTAGTGTGATTGGTAAGCAGTGGCTACAGCGATAATTGCTGGCGTTATGCTTAGCCGGGGCGCTGAGGTACAGCTGAATGAACTGGCTGACTCGACGGATCTGAACGTGACAGATGCCTTCCTTTCGGGTTGGCGCCTAACGTTCTGGGTGCTTTCTGGGTTTGTTGGTCTGGCATTATTTGCTTCGATCAAAACCCGTGTATATAAATCTGAAGACAACAACTGAACACTGCGATAATCGCTTGATTCAATTAGTACGTGTGGTTCGCTGAACGGACTTACAGGAGATACAACATGGGACAGCTCGACGGAAAAGTAGCGATCATAACTGGTGGCGGATCGGGAATTGGCAAGGGCATTGCTAAGGCATTTGCTGATGAGGGTTGCTCTGTGGTTATCGCCGCTCGAAACGCAGAACGGCTCGATGCAGCAGCGGCTGAACTTTCAGCCGGTGGTGCGACGGTTATCTCAATTCCAACTGATGTCACTAGCGAAGACCAAATGATTAGTCTGTTCGCTAAGACGATGGATCAGTTCGGCAAGCTCGACGTGCTCGTGAACAACTCAGGTGCGTTCGATGGCGGCCCGGTTGAAGAACTGACGATGGAGCAGTGGCAGAAGGTAATTGATGTAAATGTGACGGGGCCGTTCTTGGGTTCACGTGAAGCCTTCAAAATAATGAAGAAGCAGGGCGGCGGTCGGATTATCAATATAGGCAGCATCGCTGCTCAGAAGCCGCGCCACAGCTCTTCCCCTTACACAACCAGCAAGCATGCTGTTTGGGGACTCACCCAGTCGCTGGCACTTGAGGGTCGTGACCACGGAATCGCAGTGAGCGCGCTTCACCCCGGCAATGTAATGGTTGAACGTCGTGGTGATGGCAAATCTGCAACGGGTCGAGACGAAGGCCCTGAGCCGCTGATTTCGACGGAAGATATGGGTCGAACAGCGCTGCTTATGGCTACACTACCGCCGGGTTCGAACATGCTGGAAGCTATCGTGCTTCCTCTTGGACAGGCGTATCTAGGCAGGGGTTGAGCTGGACAGATAGCGGTATAACTGGTTCTGAACCGATACGTTTGGCAATGAAATCGTAATGCGGGGATTGCTAGACTCGCTTGAAGTTCGCAGGCCGTTTTAGATATCTGCGCGGAGAATTTAGATGCGAAAACTGCTCGCTGTACTGTTGGCTGGTCTGTTCTTGATTCTGTTTTTTGTCGCCACCACGGTGAATCAGGTTGTCGATACCGCGTCAGATCCCGGGGTTATTAACGGGATGCTCGACGATGCTGACGCGTACAACTATGTGTACGACAACATTATCGGCAACTTGGTTAGTGATTTTGTAGAGCAGGGCATCGAGGTTGACACAGGGCTAGATAGTGGCGCACCTTCGGTTCTTCGATTTGAAGATCCAGACCAGGCGGCTCTCGCTATCACCGATCTGATCGAGACTCTCATACCCCGTGAGTACGTGCAGGAGAAGCTTGAAGCCAGTTTGAACGGCGTTCTCCCGTATGTACGGGGCGAGACAGACGAATTTACGATCGACCTCGAAGTTCAAGAACGGGTGCGGTCGGTACCGGGTGCAGTCCGGAAGGTTGCAGTGGATTTGGAACTGACAGAACGTGTGATCGAAGATTTGCTGATCCCGCAAATGGATCAGTTCGTTGGTCAGATTTCAACTCAGGGACTTGGTATTGAGTTCACTACGCAGGAAATTGAAACTAGCGCACGTTTGGTTTTCGAACCGGAGTGGCTGGAAGGTCAGATTTTCGGTGCCATCGATGAGGTCACTCCGTTCTTCGCCGGTGACTCAGATAAGTTCAATATAGTTCTCCGTTTCGATGATCGGGCTGTGATAATCGGAGAGGTTCTCAAGAATAAGTTGGTCGACGAAGACACCCTGTACGACTTAGTTTTCAACCAAGTGATTGACCCACTAATTCAACAGACAGTTGCTCAGACAACTGACATAGGATTCGGTATTTCACTAACCGATCAAGAAGTTGTCGATACGTTCGAAATCATTGCGCCGCGAGCTTGGGTATCGGAACAGGGTGAAGGTGTTATCGATGCCTTAATCGACTACCTAGTAGGTAAATCCAATTCGCTTGAGTACACCGTCGAGCTTAGCGACCAGAAGGCCACCGCAACGACGGCTTTGCAAGATTTGGCACGCGCAAAACTTGAGGAGACAATCGGGACTATTCCGAACTGTTCTTCACCATTGAATGCACTCGGTGCTGCACAAGACTTGGCGTCGCTGTCGATCCCACGATGTATTGCCGGCGGGCAGACAACGATCAACCTCATACTAGGTTCGTTTGGGCCGATTATCGATGCACAGGTTGCTTCGTTCGTTGAAGATCAAGTTCCTAACGAAATCGCTTACACCCGAGCCGATATCGAGGCGCAGATAGGCGGTAGTTTCGACACCCTCGACGACGTGAGAGCACGGATCGTTGAGGGAGTTAGTTTCTCCGATCAAGACTTGATCGCAGCTTTGGCTGATGACAGTGACGCTCAGAGTCTTGCCGATGCTGAAGAAACTCTACTAATTTTGGCTAACGGAATTCTTATCACTGAAAAGAACATCACGGACAATCTACAGGGCGAAAATCTGCAGATGTTCGATGACGTCCGTGATTATGCAGGGACTGCCCTAAGTGTTCGCTGGCTTCTGTGGGTGTTGGTTCTGATTCCGCTTGCTGTTATCGCCTTAATTGGCGGTCGTGGTTGGGCGGGACGATTGAAGTGGGCCGGTGGAGTCGCTGCAGTTTGTGCGTTGCTTGTTTATGGCGGTATCGCAATCGCTTGGTCGATGAACGATATCGCTCAAGACTACGTACCCGACTATGTGGCTGAACTAAGCCAAGAGTTTAGGGCTGACTACCCAAGGTTGACCGCCGAATTAGAGACTGACGAGCTGACAAATCGGTTTGAACGATCTATCGATTCTTGGCAGCAAAGCTGGCGCAACCAGACGGTGCCGTGGATCATCGGCGGACTTATCGCATTCGCAGCTGGAACTGTTCTTTCGATCAGAGGATCAAAAAAGACAGTTTCGATGGGTAGTGGTACTGCCTACAAGGGTTCGACATCGTCGGCTGCTTCTTCGGATGCATCCTCGATTCCAAAGGATTGGGGTGACGAGAAGGAAGAAGACTCGGAAGATTCCAAGATAGAATCCGATCACTCCGAAGATGTAGATGCAGGCCAGGAGTCTCCGCCTGACGAAACCGAGACTTTAGAAGACGATTCCGACGAGAAACCGCCTGCGTCTGTTTGATAGGTAGAGAACACTCGGTGCTTGCTGGTTCGTTCCGAACTAAATGGTGCCGAGTGTTATCGCTTCTAGAATCATCGAGGTCGCTTTTGCTATCATTGCCGAGTCGATTGTCTCGGCTGTATCAGTCGGCTTGTGGTAGTTCGGGTTGCGAAAGTTGGCGGTGTCGCTAATCATCACCGCTGGAATGCCAGCTTGCCAAAACGTGGCGTGATCGCTCCTGCGTAGATTCCGTACGACGGGCATCCACCATGGAACTTCGAGCGGCAATATTGGCAGTTCGATTTCTGGATTCGACGCCGCTTGTTCGAGTGATCGTGAGATTCGTCGACTCGAATGTTTGGACAAGATCAGTAACGAATTCGCTTCGAAGTTTTGACGTCTGAGAGCCTTGTACACACGGCGAAAAAGGAATCGAAACGAGACGGGCAGGCTCTGCTTGATTTTTGTCGAGCTGAAACCGATAGTTTCGAGAATAACCGCTGCTGATGGGCGATCCGCATCTCGCAGCACGGCAACGTATGCGGTTGATCCATGAAGGCCTTCAGCCGGGGATTGTAGTTCCTCTGCGTCGAACGCAGCGAAGACCACTTTTCGTGAACTGCCCACTTCTACTAGTATCCGAGCACATTCGAGCATGGCTGCCACTCCACTAGCGTTGTCGTCGGCTCCTGGCGAGCCGGGAACGGTGTCGTAGTGGGCGCCATTCAGGATGGGTTGGTCTGTTGAATCAGGATTGAGCGTTGCGATGATATTCAAACCAGATCGTTCGGGCGATTGCATTGGAATATCGAATGCTGTGCGTTCGACCGCAAGACCGATGTTTGCGAATTGATTCGCTATCCAATTGGCCGCGGTTGCATGAGGCTGTTCGTTCTCACCTGAGTTTCGAGGGGTTAAGCTTAGTGTTGCTACATCACTCTTGATGCGTGATTCGGAGACCGTCAAATTCGTCGTTGCCTCGGGTCGATTAACGGCAGAATCCCTGCACGTGCTAGCTCGCCAAGGGTATACTCCGCCCGCCAGCATATGAAGTAGGCCGGGTAATGAGGGCTACGATTCCTCACCGGGCCGTAAATTTGGAGTTGTGATGTACATCTTGATGGTGCGATTAAAGGTCAAAGAAGACCGTATTGACGATTTTATTGAGGCATCGATTGGTGATGCCAAGGGTTCTGTGATGAATGAGCCCGGTTGCCGCCGGTTCGATATTGTTCAAGCTTCCGACGACCCTACATCGTTCGCTTTCTGCGAGGTGTACAACGATGAAGCAGCGTTTGCTGCTCACGGTGAAATGGCTCACTTCAAGGTGTGGCAGGAAGCTGTCGGCGATATGTTCGATGGTGAAGTTGGAGTTTCGTTCTGTAAGCCAGTATTCCCTACAGGTGACGGAAACTGGGATTCTTACCGATCGCACATTGTGGATGACCCGTACTTCGCTTCGAGCTTGCATGTGATTCACGCTCCGAAGTTCGTGAAGGAAGAGCATGTTGATGCCTTCATCAAGTCGGTTTCTGCCGATGGTGTTGGTTCGACTCACGAGGAACAGGGTTGCTTGCGGTTTGATGTTTATCAGAACGTGAACGATCCGACCGAGATGTACCTGTACGAGGTATACGCTAACCCTGACGCGTTTGAGTACCACAAGGGCACTCCTCACATTAAGCAGTGGGTTGAGGATGTGAAGGACATGTACGACACCAACCGTGACGGTGGTGCACGGGTTGGACGAAACGTATGGCCGCCCGACAACTGGGCGTGGAGTTCGGGTAAGCCAACCTGGTAAAAGGTTTGCCTGCTTGATAGTTACAACGGCTAACGAAGAAGTGCCGGGTCATTCGACCCGGCGCTTAAATTTGTAGGTTCTTAGAGAACTAGGCGGCTACTGCGTCAGCCGTTTCTTGAACTTCGGTGAGTTCCACCTGTTCGCTGTCACTGATGACTTTCGCAATGTCGAGCAAGATGATCAACTTCTCGTCGCTCTTGATGATTCCCGTCAAGTACTCAGAGTCGTTAGTCGTAATTACCGTTGAAGGTGGCTCGATCGAGCTGGATGGGATGCGGCTAACTTCCGTCACTGCATCGACAACAACAATTCGGTGCTCTTCGGTTCGTACTGTTCCTGTCATTGAGAAACGAGATCGAAGATCGACGACCGGAATTACCTTGCCACGAAGGTTAATTACACCTTCGATGAACTCGGGGCACGCGGGTTATTTCTTGCATGCGAATGATTTCTCGAACAGCGCTGATATCTACGCCGTATGCCTCTACGTTGCGGTCAAATACGACGAGCTGGCGCTCTTCGAGACTTCCGTATTGTCAGACATGATTTCAAGTACTCCTTGTATTCATATCTAGGGGTAGAAGCGACCGCAGGTGCGGCCGCACGATTCTGTTAATCCCTTCTATTTTATATATTCGTCGTGACCGAACATCGGAAGAATGAACAGTCGAACTTGCGGTATCTACCTAGTGGCTTGATCGAGTACTGGCAGCAATTTCGACTCGCTAAACGAAGCGAGTTGGAGATTAGTTCACCCGGCTAGATTCGTTTAACGTTGTTATCAGATTCGGACTACACGTCGAGTCGATAAAACCTTGTGGCGGTTCCACCAAACACATCAGCTTGTGCTTCGGGTGAGAGTGATCTGAGGATTTCTCGGGCGGTGTCAGTTACGGTTTGGTATTCAGCAGCCAATGTTGAGACGGGCCAGTCGCTGCCGAACATCAACCTGTCTGTACCGAACATGCCGAGTACGTGATGGACGTATGGTCGGAGATCGTCTGCTGTCCAATTTTGGTGGTCGGCTTCTGTAACCATTCCCGATATCTTGCAATGAATGCCATCGATACTGGCCACTTTGCGCATGTCTGTGAGCCAAGGCTCGATGAGGTGATCAGCGATGAGTGGTTTTGCGATGTGGTCTACGACGGCGCGGAGGTCAGGCACCTTTTGCATCACTTGCGGAATAAACGGTAGGTTAGGTGGTTTGGCGAGAAAATCGAACGTTAGATCGCGACGGACAAGTTCGTGAAGTCCGTTGATCGCCCCAGAGTTAACGATCCATCCGGGGTCATCTTCACCTTCCCAAATATGCCTGACACCCTTGAAATATTTACTCCGCTGAAGCTCGTCCAGTGTGTACCCAACTTCGGGGTCAGTTAGGTCGACCCAACCGACGATCCCGGCGATGAAATCGTTCTGGTCGGCGAGTTCAAGCAACCAGCGTGCTTCTTCAGGTGACGATACGGCTTGGACGATAACGGTGCAATCGACGCCTGCAGCTTTGACCAACGGCGCAAGATCAGCAGGGCCGTAATCGGTTGCGAGCGGGCTGCCATCAGGCATCCACGAGTAGTCGAACCGTTCGATCTCCCAGAAGTGATGATGACTGTCGACGACAGGTGACTTGGTCATTCTGGCTGGATACCTTTCGAAATCTGGAGGTTGGCAGCGGCGCGATCGAGCAGGATGCTGATAATCTGATCGACCGCTTGATGAACGGCGACTACACGACGATCATACCGATTTCCGGGTTACCGACGATTGCTGTGTTGTGCTTACCAGCAAAGTTGGCATCGCCATACCAAAGTTCGCCGTCTTTGATCGACATACCGTGCACGAATGCATCTCCTGGGTCGAGAGTTATTCGGTCGAGCTCGGCGCCCGAGTCGACGTCATATTTGACGATAACGTTGTCGGTTGTGTGGGCGCACCAGAGTCCATCGCCGACTCGGGCAAGTCCGTGTAGACGAGGCAGGTCGACTTCGAAGCTGTGGACGATCTTGTAGTCGTCTGACGGATCCATCAAATATATTGCTGTCGGCTGGAATGCGGTTACCCAAATTTTGCCGTCATCCCACTCGATCCCATGAATTCCCCCGCCGTCTGGGGTGCGAAATCGATCGACTGGTTGACCAGTTTGTAAATCGAGTTTGTAGATGTACCCGAGGCCAGTATCAGTTGATCGGGAAGGACGTGAAACTGAGTTTCCATTTGACGCCGTCCAAAGAAAACCGCCGCCAACAGTTATTCCTGATCCATTGGCCGTGGGGGTTGGAATTGTGCGTAGGAGCTTGCCGGTTTCGTCGACGACGTAGACGTTATCGGTTTTTTGATCCATCACTAAAAGGCCCTCATCGGTCCATTGCAAACCGTTTGGCATCTCGCAGGGCGTTTCAATTTGTTTGACAGTTTTCATGATCGTTCAATCGTGTCCTTGGCGGATATCTGAGCCGTTTATGTGGCTTTCCAGTTCGAGGATATAGCCCCGTAACGCAATAATGTTTCGTAAGTGGCGAAGAGTCAAGATGGTAACCGATGTTGTGCGTTTGAACTGCTTTTCGACCATTATTGGCGCTACTACCAAGGTGAATTGGATGAATTGCACGCAAGGTCGCCGTAATTTGGAGGTAGAATAAAAGAGTGAAGTCGTACCGGGCGCTCGCAATTATTTGATTTGTAAGATTTCTTCCCGCCTCCGCCTACTTCGACTCACCTGTGAAATTAGCCGCGTAAAGTGCGAGCCAGAGTGCCGCACTTTGGGCGATGACTTATTAGGTGGTGGCTGAGATGCCCTCGAAGTCTTCAAAATTGTCAGAAGTTCACGAAAACGATCGCGTTATGGTGTTCATCGACGGAAGCAACCTGTATCACGTGCTTTCTCAAGCATGCGGCAGGCATGATCTGCAATTCGACAAATTCGCCATGAAATTGGCTAACGGTCGCAAGCTGCAACGAATCTATTACTACAACATCCGCCAAGAATCCGACTCGAACCCGAACATTGGTGTCGAGCAGGCAAAGTTCCTCGAATCGATGTACGACACCCCATACGTGGAAGTTCGACTCGGAATTTGGAAACAGCGCGGAGACATCATGGTTGAGAAGGGCGTCGACGTAATGTTGGCGACCGACCTCGTAACCAATGCGTACAACGATCACTACGACACAGCTATTGTTGTGAGTGGTGACGCCGACTTCTACCCTGCCTTGCAGGCGGTAAAAGACGTTGGTAAGCACATCGAAGTCGCTGCATTCGACATGAATATGTCGGCTGAATCGGCACGAGTTTCTGACGTTGTTCAGAAGTTCAACAAGACCTGGTTTACCGGTTTATGGATGACCCGAACACAGTCACGAACGCTGGCAACTGCCTCATCTAGGCCTGAGGTTTCGGACGAGGCTGCTTCGCCTAATGGTGAAGATAAGGCTGCTACTAAGGCGGCGACGGCTCGACGTTCGAGCACTCGTAGGTCGCCTTCCAGCTCAGCAACTTCAGCAGCTGGTTCAGGCCCACGAGCACGTCGAGCGCCGACTACTCCAACTCACAGGCCTGCTGCACGAAATACGGCAGCACCTAACACCGCTGAGTCCGAAGCACGGGCCGCAGAGTCGACTGCCGACAGCAACATGCGTCGTACACCGACACGTCGACGTGTTGGTGGTGGCGCCAGTTCCGGCTCAAGTTCGACTAACGGTACGAGCAACGGTCGTTCGGCGCCTAAGCCTCCAGCGCTTCGAAAATCTGCTGATTCGCCAGCTCCTCCGGCTTCACCTGCTCCTTCGACAGCTAGTTCGGCTCCACCGGCAAACAAGGATTCAAGTGATGCCGAGCCAGTGGGCAGCCCAACTCGACGTCGCAACTGGCGTGGTCGTCTTGGTCTGAACAACACCGAAGAGGAATAACCCTCTAGCGAAAATGTGTGAATTAAAGGGATGGCATCGAATTTCGGTGTCATCCCTTTTTTGTTTTCTAGGGATTATCAAGGGTGAGCGCGTTGACCCGTTGCGCACTGAATGCTAGCTTCCGGAGTGAAACGTAATCATTCAGAATGTTCATCGAGGATTTGTAAATGCCATCACTTCAGAGCTTGCTTGATCAGGTTGAATCGGCAACCAATGAAATAGTCGAGCTTGAGCAGTCACTGGTTCGGATTCCGTCGGTGAACACAGGGTTCATGCCAACAGGTGGCGAAACGGCCGTCGCAGAGTTCATTCGCGACTGGCTAGATCAAGATGGTCTCTCGTCTGAGATATTGGCTCGTGATGCCGATCGAGGGAATATTATTTCGGTCTACCCGGGCGATGACAACGACACCCGCCTGATGCTCATGTCACACACAGACGTTGTTCCTGTTGAAGATGCGACTAAGTGGAACTGGGATCCGTTTGCAGCCGAGATTTCTGAAGGCCGAGTCTACGGTCGAGGTGCTTCCGACTGTAAAGCACTACTCACCTGTCAGCTAATGGCGATGGCGATAATGAAGCGTTCGGGCGTGCGCTTGGATCATGGTTTGCGGCTTGTTAGCGGTGCTGACGAAGAGCATGGCGGTCGATGGGGATTCGGCTGGCTTGCGGATAATCACCCGGAATCATTGAAGGCTCAGTTCGCAGTAAACGAAGGCGGCGGTACGCCGGTTGAAATTGGCAACTCGCTCACTTACCTGCTTGGTACTGGCGAAAAGGGCCGAATGGAGCTGCACATAACGCTTCGAGGCGAAAGCGCCCACGCCTCAGTGCCTTGGACCGGTGTGAACGCTAGCTACAAGCTTTCACGTGCGCTAGGAGCTATCGAGTCGTATCGACCAGAGCTTGATACGTCACTCGAGATATTCAATCATGTCGGATCGTTCGGAATCGAAGAGAAACCCTCGCCGATGAATATCGATCGAATTGTGGCTGAGATGAACGAGACGTCACCCCGTCTTGGGTCGTTGTTGAAGGCGTTGTCTCGAATGGTGCTAACGCCTACGATGGTTTCTGGCGGTATCAAGTCGAACAGCGTTCCTGAAGAGATCAAACTCACCTGCGATATTCGAACGCTGCCGTTCCAAGATGAAGCCTACGTACGTCGACAGCTCGACCAGGCATTCGAGGGTATCGATGGTCTCGAATACGAGATCGATTACATGTCGGTGCCGAACTCTTCAGAGTTCGAGACAGAGTTGACCGATTCGATTCGTAAGGCTCAGGCAGCGGCTGTCGGAAGAGACGATATCCAGTGGATTCCCGCAATTAGCAACGGCTTCACGGATTCTCGATTTACTCGGGATCTCGGGGTCATTACATATGGTTTCACTGGAGCACATCCGGACGATGATCCGATGCTTTCTAGAGCACACGGTACTGATGAGTCTGTAGGTATCGCTTCATTGATTAGCGGCACCAGAAGCATGCTGGCGATTGCTTACGATCTTTGTGGTGCCAGATGATCGAGCGGACGCCGGTTACTAATTCCACGCCCAACGTTCTATTCATCATGGCCGATCAGATGAAGGCTTCGATTCTTCGAATGTATTCGTCGGAGATCGGTATCGAGACTCCAACGCTCGAACGATTGGCTGATGAAGGTGTTCGGTTTGAGCACGCTATCACTCCGCATCCGCTGTGTGTCCCAGCTCGGACATCAGTGATGACGGGGCGATATCCACATTCGACGGGGTGTAGACGTAATGAAACGTTGATGCCGGAAAACGAACAGCATGCGTTCCGAATCTGGAAAGACAACGGATTCACGACAGGTTTGATCGGCAAGAACCACTGCTACATCGAACCGTCAGATCTAGAACTGTTCGATGTCCGATGCGAGATTTCTCATGCTGGTTTGCCTGAAGATGGTAAATATAAAGGCGAGAATTTTGGGAACACTGGTATGGAGTGGGTCGTGCCCGAGGTCGATATCAACGCTGCTCACGAGGTTCGGGCAAATCTCAGGCAAAACGCTCAGAGCCCGAGAATAGCGTATGCCGTATCGGATACCCCAGAAGAGCACTTCGGAACGTCGGTGATTGCTACCCAAACCGAAGCTTTCCTCGATAAATATGTAGCTGGGGATTTTGCTTCGAACGATTCTGGGGATCAAAATCCGTTCGCACTTTGGGTTTCATTTCCCGATCCACACGAGCCGTTCGAAGCTCCTCGCCGTTACGCAGATATGTTCCCGCTTGAAGACGTAGTTCTGCCGCCGCAACGAACGAATGAGTACACCGACGGAACTTCGCCAGAACGAAACCGTGTGCTAGCCAAAATGATGCGCCAAACTGACGATTCAGAGGAACATCGCCGTGGTGTTGTGAGCGTGTACCAAGCGATGACAAGATTCGTCGATGACGGCATAGGAAGAATCGTGGACAAGCTCGATGATCTTGGGCTCCGAGAAAATACGATCATTGTATTCACCGCCGACCATGGCGATTTCATCGGTGAGCACGGAATGGCAGTGAAAGGCGGAGTCTTCTACGATGCTCTTGTGCAGGTCCCAATGATTGTCTCTTGGCCGGGTGGAGGTGTTCCGCAGGGCGTTGTGGAGGATTCAATGACGAGTACGATCGATATTCTTCCGACGTTGTTGGAGCTTCAGGGTCTTGCTTCGTTCGACGGAATAGGTGCTGGCTGGGCACGGGGCGAAGATTCAGAAGGTGAAACTGCATTGTCGGAACAAGAGACCCGCCGGATGCAGGGTCGGCCACTTCCTACCGTTACCGCTGCTCCACCTCGTTCAGCGGCATTCTCAGAGTACGGTTCTGGGGGGCCACCGGTAACGATGGGGCAACTCGATGCTCTCGATGAACCGTTCGGTTACGACACGATCATAGAGACACTCTGGGGGCGTGAAGCTGAAGGCCGTCGCAAGATGGTGCGTACGAAAGAGTGGAAGTACGTCACCGATCCGATGGCTCGTGGAGCAACTTTGACGTCTGGCTCAGATGGTGGTCCTGGTGATATCGACGAACTCTACGATTTGACTAAAGATGCTTGGGAGCTAACGAACGTAGCCCATTTGCCAAAAAACGCTGGGGTGATTTCCGAGATGCGTTCGTTGCTTGCGGGTTGGATGATCGATACCGAAGATCCTAGTCCAGTCGAAGTTCCAAAATCAATCGGCAGGGTGGTTCCACGTTGATCACGTCGATAGAAGCTTAACAACCAAAGTTGAATGAATTACGATAGTCTTTTCGGCGTTCAATTTGCGCTATTTGCGATAAAAATCTGCGCCTAAGTGCGCTTCTAGGTTCTGACTCATGAATCGAATGTTGAAAATGACCAGAATTCAGTTGTTGCTGATTTCTGCGTTCTTGCTAGCGATAGCAGCTGTCGCCTGTGGCACCGACGATACTTCTCTTGTCGCCTCGGGTGGCGGTGATGATGACACTCCTCAGAGGGTTCGCATGGTCGAATCGACTCAGATTTTCACAGAGGACGATGTCAAGGCAATCGGATGGAAGGGGCAGAGGGATTTCCAGCTCGAGTACCCCGGTGCTACGACGTTTAAATGGGGATACATGAATCAGACTGAGGTTGGTGTCCTGATTTACGCTTCGGCCGACGATGCGAAGACGCTTGGAGTTGCGGCAGCAGTCGATCAAACGTTCCGTCGTGAAAGCGATGATCAGGCACGTGATGGCGATCTTACCGACAGAATATCTTGTCGAGACACCGCCGGGCAGTCGGCTGTAAAGGCCGAGACATCGTTCCCATCGAAGTCATTCTCGGCTTCGTATTTGGAGCCAAATGCGGATAGCTCAGATGACGTGTTACCTGCCAGAGGATGCACTAATCGATATCCGACCTACAACGATTACACCGTTGTAGGTAACGTTGTGTTCATGTGCGAAGGCGATGATGGCAGGCTGCTCGAGCTTTCCACCAATTGCGAGAAAGTTGCGGAATGGTTGATTCCTTCGTAACCGGCTGAATAGCCATTGCACGGTGCGAAATGTACTGAAATCAGGTCATCATTATGGTGACCTGATTTCGTTTAGACGCCTGTAACAATTACATCAGTTATTGGATAGGTTTCCGAGTACCATTGGTTCGTCGTTCTAAATCTCCATTTCGCACGGTTGCACTAAAGGCTACTTTTGATGAATCGATTTCTACTTATTTCTAGAATTCAGTTGTTGCTGATTTCTGCGTTCTTGCTAGCGATAGCAGCTGTCGCCTGTGGCACCGACGATACTTCTCTTGTCGCCTCGGGTGGCGGTGATGATGACACTCCTCAGAGGGTTCGCATGGTCGAATCGACTCAGATTTTCACAGAGGACGATGTCAAGGCAATCGGATGGAAGGGGCAGAGGGATTTCCAGCTCGAGTACCCCGGTGCTACGACGTTTAAATGGGGATACATGAATCAGACTGAGGTTGGTGTTCTGATTTATGCCTCGGCTGAAGAAGCGAAGACGCTCGGTGTTGCGGCGGCAGTCGATCAAACGTTCCGCCGCGAGAGTGATGATCAGGCTCGTGATGGTGACTTAACTGACAGAATTTCTTGCCGACGTCCTGTTGGTTCTTCCGCTGTAAAGGCGAACACAGGCTTCCCTTCGAAGTCGTTCTCAGCATCGTACATAGATCCCAAATCCGACACTTCAGATGAAGTACTAGCTGCTACATGCACGACCCGATTCCCAACCTACAATGACTACACGGTTGTAGGAAACGTTGTGTTCATGTGTGAGGGTGACGAGGGTAACTTGCTCGATCCTTCGACGAACTGTGAAAAAGTCGCCGAGTGGTTGATTCCTATCGAGTAATGCTTCTGGCATTCATCGAGTAGGTCGAAAGAAATACTAGAATCTGAAGTAGATAAATTCTGCTGACGTATCGGCTCTGAGAGCCAATATAGCTATAAACGACGTGAGCGTAAGAAAGGTAAACGCAACTGTTCTGCTCACGTCGTTTCGCGTCCAGATGTTGGTTATATGGGGGCGATCGACTATGGCGTGGAGCCAAATCGGGAGTGAGTAGATCAGGGCAGTTGCTCCGAGGGCGACAGCGAGGTTGAGTTCGCCGATCGAGTCAAATATGTTGTCGCCTATGTAAACGAGATCGCCCTCACGGAATAGCAACCAACTCGCGCTGATTACGAAGAAGGTAATCAATGTTGCGAGCAGCGTGGGAACTTGGAATTTCAACTTTACTGCTGCCCGCCAGATGAGGATTAGTGCTGCGTGGAGAAGCCCCCAGAGCACAAAGTTCCATGCCGCTCCGTGCCACACGCCCCCGAGTACAAACGTGACGATGAGGGTGATTGCATTGCTGTATCGACCGTTCCGACTGCCCCCTAGCGGGATGTAGACGTAGTCGCGGAGCCACGATGAAAGAGTGATGTGCCAACGCCGCCAAAAATCGGCGGGTGACGTTGCTAGCCAAGGATGCCGGAAGTTCAACGATAGCTCGATACCGAGGAGGCGAGCCGAACCTCGTGCGATGTCCGTATACCCGGAGAAATCGGCGAGTATCTGAATTCCAAATGCCAACACTCCGACCCACAATAAAGCGGCTCCAGGCTGAGCGGTCGAGAAAATGCTATCGACGATCATCCCAACGTTGTCGGCAATCACGAGCTTTTTGAAAAGTCCCCAGGCCAGCAGTGAAATTCCGCTTGCGGTTCGATCAGCATCAAAATTACGTCGTCGCTCGAATTGCGGGAGCAGGGCAGACGCCCGTTCAATCGGACCAGCAATAAGTTGCGGGAAGAAGCTGATGAACAGCGCTGTATCGATCAAGCTTCGACGAGCATGCGTTCTCTTCGTGTAGACGTCGATCACGTAGCCGATCGATTGAAAGGTGTAGAACGATATTCCGATGGGAAGGATGATCTTAAGCGTCGATTCAAAATTGGCCAAGCCGATCGTGTCGAGTACATCGACGACGCTCTCAACGAAGAACCCGGCGTACTTGAAGAACGCTAATGCCCCCAGCGAGGCCGCGATTGCGAACCAAAGATATTTGCGGGAGTTGTTTGGGTCATCTTCGATACGGCGCGCAGCAAAGTAGCTCACTGCTGTGTAGCCGCCGAGTAGCAACGCCATTTTTGGGTCGATGAACGAGTAGAAGACGTAGCTAACTACGAGTAACAGTAGATTTTGGAAACGGCGCGGGAGGAACCAGTAGGTAACGAATACCGCTAGCAATAGCACCGCGTATTCGAACGATTGGAAAGTCACGGGGCAGTGCCTTTACCCTCGTTTGAGGCGAGCATCCATTCGGCGAAAAATTCTGTGTAGGTCTGGCGGAATCGGTTCTTGAGGTGATAACCGTCGTAGTACATGGCGGCGTCGATATCGCCGCTTTCAACGTGGCCGATCATGTCGATGTAGCGAACGTCGTTGGCAGCTAGATAAATAGAGAGATCGCTTGAGTAGCGGGCCAACGATTCCGGCTCGTTTGGTGATCCGTCGGTGTTCGGGCGAGCCGCCACTCGAACTATGGTTAGATTCGCGTCGATGTCATCGGTGGCTCGTATCAGGGCTGGTAGGAACGAATCGTCGATCACATCGTAGAAATCGCCATGAAATTTCGGCTGTTGAATGATCCCTGCTTGATCGCGCATGTTGGCGAATGAGAATGTCGATTCGGCAGCATCGGTGAACTCTTGGTCGTTGTAACCGACAAGCGTTGCGCCTATGGAACTGATCGGTTCCGAATGTTGATTCGATTTCGAATTCGCTATCGGATAGATCGAGATGAACGCGTATTTGATCTTGTCTTTAAGCGATAGCTTACTCAGGTCGACGAAGCCAAAACGCGCAGTGTCCGGATTTCTTAATTTCTCAACCAACACCGAATCCTCTGCTCCTGTGAATTCGATTTGTCGAGTAATTAGATCGTCATGAAAGAAGACGAATATCTCTGATGGCGGATTTTCAACAGCAGTGACCACGTTCCAGAGCTGCAATAGCCACACTCCGGGTGCCGTACCCTCCACCGCTAGCGATACAGCGGTGTTGCCGGTCAGTTCGCTTAGATAGTCAGGGTCGATCCGAGTTAAGAGTAATGAGTTGCCGATGAATACAACATCGGCAGCAGAACTCTGCAGGTCGTCGACTGCAGATTGATCGAATGGTTCTGGCATCTGCGTGCGTCCCAACGCTGCAGGAACGATCAACACCACAAGAATCATACCGATCAACATCAGCGCAGATGAACGGCGTTTGGTTGGGGGATTGGCGGAGATAGTCGGCTCTGTGCCGTCGGGCTGCTGCTGCATTAGTCGGAAGTGTATTACGTCACCTGTGTGGAGTGCGTGCAAGTCGAGCCGGGTTAGGAGGACTGCGCGTACGCACACTTGAACTTGATGGCACGCTGGGGGACCTCATTGAGGCGTACGGTCTCCATTCCTAGAGACTTCGGACAGCATTTCGGGATTCAGTGCAGGCATGTAGTTTTTCAGGTGGCACGCTTCTGCGGAACATAGTTTAAACCGTTGCCGGCGCCTGATGTACTACACTCGCGTCCGCAACGGTTTTAGATAGGTCATTGAAAGGTCATCACACTTGAAAGCGAATCCATTACGAGCGGGTGTCGAACGAGGCGAGCTGCAGGTTGGAACCTGGGTCAATATGCTGCGCAATCCAGCGGCGATGACACTATTCAAAGAGGCCGGGTTGGACTTTGTACGACTCGATATGGAGCATTCTTCACCGTCGATAGAAACGGTCGCTGATTTTGCTGTGATGGGGCGAGCGTTGGATTTACCTGTAATGGTTCGACCACCGGAGGCGAATCGGGAATGGATCACTCGATTGTTAGACGTCGGGGTTTACAACATTCACTGTCCTCAGGTCGACACGCCAGAGCATGCCGCTGAAATCGTTGCTGCCTCTCGTTACACGCCACGCGGTTCTCGAGGAATGGGAGCTGCAACCCCCGGCAACGATTTCGATGTTTCGATGCCCGTGATGGATCGCCTGAAATTTACCAATGATCAGGTGTTCATTACCGTCATGTTTGAATCGGCACAGGCTTTCGAGAATCTGGACGAGATTGCCTCGATGGATGGAATCGATGCCCTGACGCTTGGCCCGCAAGATTTGGCGCAAGATCTCGGCGTGTTCGGAACACCCGATCAAGATCGAGTGATTGATGAGAAGAGAACCCAGATCGTGGAAGCGGCGAACAAATACGGCAAAACGTGCGCCATGCTGGTGAATTCTGCCGAGCAGGCGCGACAGTGGCGAGATGCTGGTGTGCTGTTAGTGAACTACTCAAGCGAAGCAAATGTTTTGCTGGACGGCTATCGATCGGCGTTGAGCGATATTCGAGGGTAGGGACTGGCTAATCTTTAATCTAGCTGAGGTAACGCTATTGAGAGCTTCGAGTTGAAGATGGGGTTCCAGATCCAAATGGCAACTTGGTAGCTAGCTTGCCTACTCGGTTACTGTTCGATGCCCACAATAACGAATCGACCATCCGCATCAACCTCAACAGTAAACCGGATTTCTTCACCCACGGTGAGGGGATCGGTTGTCGGCGAAGATTCGATAATCGCTAGGAAAACGCCGTGGAGGATTACACCCGATAGCGATACTTCACGAACCTTGCCGATGAGTGTGTACTGTAGCGGTGCTGCTGGGGTGCCAACTCGATCGCTAGATCCTTCGTCGGGCGGCGATACGACTTCGACTTCATCAGCTGTGAATCCGTCGTCACCTAGAGTTACTTCAACCTCTTGGCCGGGTTCCAGTTCATCTTCGCCTGTAATTATTGTGTCGGGTGTGATAACGGCTGCCCCATCAGATCCATCTTGATCGTCAATCACGATCACAGAATCGGTGTCGCCGTCTCCGTCATCAACAAGAACGATCGTGCCGGTGATCGTCTGTCCGTTTCCGTTGCCACTATCGTCGGGAGCAAGTGGAGACGGAATAATTTTGATTAGTTGCGCGATTGGGCTTGAAATTGCGGTTTGGGGAAGTGCCGATACTTCAACGTAATCTCCGCTTGTTACGCCGGTATACGATCCAGAACTACCGTCCAGCAATTCGACTTCGACGTCCGTCGGGACTGTCACGAATGAGCGTCGACCGTTTCCGTTCTTAGCGACCACGATCAAATCTGATTGTTTGGTGAGCACCTTGCCGGACATGATTACAAGAGGTGGTGCGATTAGATTGTTGTTGAGTGTAGTGGTGTAGTTTGCTTCGAATTGCTCGTATGCTGCTTGAATTTTTGCTTCAGTTTCAGCTTGAATATCATCGAGCGTGGCGTATAGACGCGTGAGGTGCACCGAAGCAGTTTCCGACATTCGTACTTTCAAGAGTTTTTCTTGAGCAAGCGTTATCTCGTGGTTGATCGCCTCGTAGTCGTGCGATTGTCTCTTCGGCCGTGCGAACGCCTATAGCATCGAGAGCGCCAGTGTCTTCGTCTTCCTCAACCACGGTAACAATGAGGCTACCTTCAGTAGTTGGGTCATCGGTTGGCGACTCGGTGACCTCGACTTCGACTTCGTCACCATCGGTGGTTTGGATGGTGAGCTTTTTGCCTTTTTTCTCAACGACAACACCGATTAGGTGCTTCTGCCTCGATTTAGAGTTTCGTTTTTTGAACGTTAGTTTGGCGGCAATATTTTGATCTGATTCGTCATAAAAATATCCGACGACTTCGGAACCAGACTGAACTTGGCTAAGGGTGATGTAACCCTTTTTCGAGTCGATTGCGGTATCGCTAGTAATCGTCAAGTGGATCACACCCGACCGGGTGGCAACTAGCAATAATCCGTCGTGAGGTGCGCTCATTGCAGTGCCAATTATGGCGACTCTTTTACTTTTAGCCTCCGCAATAGAATCGACCGAACTGAACACGGCGACCGAGAAAATTGCTGCACCGATTAGCACCAAAAGCTTAATCGGAATACCCCGGTTTATTGCTGTTCTGAAGTTCATTGTAGGCTCACCACGGTGAATGATTTCCGAGCGGTTCTGCCCTGGAAATCGCTTGCCAGTACTTCGATGAAGTTGGCGCCGTCTTCCAGCGGGAAGTCGATTGCAAATGCGCCGTATTCCGATACTTCGACTGGGTCACCATTAACAGTTACGAAGGCGTCTGGTGCGGTGTCACCCCAGAACGCAACAGCTGCTTTTTCAATAACGGCTTGATCCTGTATTCCCGCAATTTCAAGAGGTAGGTTCTCGCCGGATAGCTCGTCGATAGTGAGAGGGGCGAGGGGCTTGAGCAATAACTGAGGAACGACGGGCAGCGCCTTGGCAACGTTTTCAGTTGTGTCGCCGTCAGAATTCGATCCGAAGAACGGAATCACAACTGCGACTACGACAGCGGCGATGAACGCTGTGCCTAACGCGGTTCGGTGCCATCGCTTCAATGGCAACTTGATGTCGGACAATCCGATGGATGGCAACCTCAAGGAAGGTAATGATCGTGCTGGAACTACAGTCGAATCTGTGATTTCTGATCGAGCCGCCGATGGTGTTTCAGATTTTGGATCTGCGTTGATATTCAGCGTGAGCGTATCTGTAGCCGTGAGCTCGAGCTGGCGTTCGGTCTGAAATGGCGGTCGCACCGATTCGGCCGAATTAGCGACGACACCGACCGAGTCATCGTCATTGTAAATAGCCCGCGTAGGCACGTTTTTCAGAATTGTGAATAGTTCGCTAACGCTGGCGGCGAACTTTGAGATGCCCAATTCTTGGAGCATTGCTGAAATCGTTGGATCGGGGATCAGCCCTGTGGCGACGATCGGACCATCGAATCCTGTTCGCATTCTCTGAATTGAACCCGACATTCCGAACTGGGAGATCGGGTCGAAAAGAACTACATCAGGCCATGATGAGTTGAGTAGTGCGAACGCAGGTTCAGTCGAGGTTAGAACCGTGACTTTGTGACCTGCGTTACGCAGTGCGATCTCGAACGTTTCGTCGCCCGACGATTCTGAGCGAAGTGATATCACTCGAAGAATATGTGTGCTGGCGTTCATTGTTCCCGATTCCACCCAACCTGATTGCCGATAGTTCTAGATTGAGTTGTAAAACATAGCGCTACATGTGAGGAGCTACCTACGTGTGTCTGTGTGGATTGAACGCGAGTTCCGACGAGTTGAACTTGATATCGAAGGAAGGCATGATCGAACTTTAAATTCGTAGGTGATGCCGTCGGGACAGCGCTCGGGTATTTCTGGTTACACCGGCAGAGCGGCGAATAGCGTGTTGAGCACGTAGTTAATGCCCCACATGAATGCTATGGAGAATATGAGAGATACGAAAATAATCACCATCGTCCGCTTGCGGATGAAGGTTTTCGGCTTGTCGTCGATGCCGAGTGCTTTTTCTATGTTGCTTAGCCGTCCTTCGATAGATCGAAGTTGAAGAACTATCGGATGCGGCTGTTCTGCGGTGCTCATTACTTTCTAATTCTTGCCTTCTTGCCCAGACAAAAACATGAGTGAGAACTACGCGTATTTGGTGAGCTAGTAAGATTCGGCTTGGTTTTGCATTTGTAGTGGCGAACTTCTGCTTTCTCAGCCCACAGAACAATGTTTGGTGTGTATATGGAGGTGAGTTTGTTTGAGCGCTGATAGGAAAAATATGAATAGTCGGTCGGTTAAATCTTTCGACGGCGTAGAGATCGACTATGACATCTCGACGAGCGTTGAAAATTGTGCGACTAAGAACGATATAACGACTCTGGTGTTTGTTCACGGTTGGAGCTGTAATCGCACTCATTGGAACGAGCAAATTACTGCATTCTCAGACCGATTTCCGGTGATCGCTATCGACCTAGCGGGTCACGGCGATTCCAGTGTAGGACGAACAAACTACTCGATGCCGTCATTTGCACGAGACGTCGAGGCGGTACTCGACAGCGAGCAGGTCGAGCGGGCTGTGTTGGTTGGTCATTCAATGGGCGGAATGGTTATCGCACACACGGCACGGCTATTGGCTGAGCGTGTGGTCGGTTTAGTTGGCGCCGACACGTTCAAGTTTGTGAGAGATGATCCAAAAACTGGAAAGCAAGCTGAGCAGGCCGATAGGATTTCTGGCGATTATGAAGCGGCCATCGAATCGATTGTCTCGAATATGTTCGCGGACAGTACGTCTGATGAATTACGACGACGTATTTCCGTAGGTATGGTGTCGGTGCCACGCCAAGTTGCCGTTGGCGCTATGTGTGGCATGGCACACGATATTGCACTGTTCGATCTGATCGTGGGCTTGGAAATACCGAAATTCACTATCAATGCCACGGGCAGACCCATGGACGAATCGTCGGCTAGTGAAGCAGGTATCGAAGTTCGATTTTTGCCAACTATGGGTCACTTTGTGATGAACGAAGATCCGGTCGGGTTTAATCAACTTCTTGATAAAGCGCTAAACATTATCGATTCGTGCGACTTTTAATGAAGGATGAACAATGATTCAGTTTGGTGTCGCATCGACATGTCTCGATCAGCCCGATTCGATCCGCTATTGCGTTGAGTGGGCAATTGAACGTGGTTTTAGTGGCGTTGAATTTAATGCGCCAGAGATGTATTTGGCAGAACAATCGATGGTCGATCTGAAGTGGGCGTTCGATATGTCGGTCGAACACAACCTGCGGTATACATATCATTTTCCTCCAAGCGCTCTTCCCGGCTCCTTTGTTGCCGCAACCAGGGAGCGCGAACTCGAAGAATTCAGTAAAGAGATATACGTCGCTGGAGAACTTGGAGTTGAGGTCGCTATTGTTCACCCGGGTCGACTTCACGTGCCAGGAGTCGACCAAGGCGATGAGTCAGAGGACGATCGGTTGGTGGCTATTTCGTATTTCGTCGATTGGGCGAAAGACGCAGCGGAAGAGGCTGAAAGTGCTGGCGTTGTGATCGGCTTTGAGAATATGCACTACAACCCAGGTTGGGTCATTCGATCGCATCACGAGCTCGCTGTCGTGATCGACGAAATCGACCACGCTTCAGTTGGTATAACTTTGGACGTTGGGCACGCGTGGGGTTCGGGCGGAATCGACGCTGGGATCGAGACATTTGGCGACCGCATTAAGCACGTTCAAGTCCATGACGCCCGAGGCCCGGAGGGTGCTGGCAACGTTCGGGATCAGCACCTCGAAATCGGCACAGGGCTGGTGAAGTGGGATTCAGTGGGTGAGCTTGTTGGCGGGAGAGAATTTCTGGTCGTGCTCGAGACGTCGGGACGAGATCCCGATCGAGAGGGCATGGCGGTGCGTAGCCGGGATCTACTTCAGAAGCAGTGGAATTCCTGATTCGCTCCGGCTATCGGTCGCGAAGTACTGCTAGCGAAACGCCAGTGTCACGAATATTCCGGCGACACTGAGAGCCGCTCCGCCAAGGGCAAAACGGGTCAGTCGTTCTCGCAATAATATCGATGCCATCAGCACTGCCCACATCGGCGATGTGTTGATTAGCACGACGACTACGCCCGGTGGAGCATTGTCGAGAGCAAGTACGAACGTTAAGGCGCTTACAGCGAACAGGACGGCACTCAAGATTAGCCGAGTGCCATTTCCTTTGAAGACTCTAGTGATTCTGGCGGAAGGAAACGCAATGGCCACTCCGATAAATAGAATTGCTGGCACTAAGTTTCGAATGGTAGCGGCGGCCACTGGCGGCGTTTCTTCGAGTCCGATTACCGTCGATAGAAATCCTCCTGCCCATAGGAACGACGTCGCGACTCCGAGCCCGATGCCGATGTAATCGCCTCGTGGCTTGCGCCGGGTGGTCCCAGTTGACGACTCGGTCGAATCTGCCGAGCGATCATCTGGCTGCCAGTTTAGAAGTATCACTCCACCGATTATCAACATCGCTCCACCGATCACGCCTATCTGAGGATTGTCGCCGAGGAAAAGCCAGCCCGAGAGGACCGAGATGCTGATGAAGATGCTTTGGGTAGTTGGGTAGACTTTGCTAACCGTGCTGCGCGATAAGGCAAGCCAGAATACGAGTGATCCGGCTGTGTTGACGAGCGCTCCACCAGCTAGGAACAAGGCTGAACGGAGTTGAATGTGGAAGAGTTCGTTCAACTGACCTACTACGAGCCCGACGATCAGTAGAAATATCAGACCGATCCAGACCTGAGCGGCGACGATGTGGGTTGGCTTTACGTTCTTGCCAACGCCTTTGGTTATTACGCCAGTGAGCGCCCAAACTACGGCATTTGCCAGAGCTGCTAGCTCGCCCAATTTGGATTAACTCCGGGTGCTCGTTCGCTCTCGATCGCGTGAAGCAATATCGAAGTCAATTCTGTTGTTTCCAAGGTCTGATTTAAAACCGAAATGCCGGTGCAGCGTTATTTTGCACCGGCACTTCGTGTGATAGATAGCCCTTGGCTTGCGGATTGTTATCGCAGTCTCACTACGATGTTTGTTCGGCTACAAACTCGGCGAAGCTGTCGAGGGTCATGTTGAAGCCCATGAGCATTCCGCCCTTTTCGTTCATTTCCTTCTGCTCAGCAGTGGTGTGGAGAATCAACATCGTCAGCTTGGTTTCTTCGAATAACAGGGTGACGTTCACCTGATTGCTATCGTCGCCAGCGATTGGCTCGTCCCAGACGATCTTTTCGTTCGGGACGATCTCGGTGTAGTTGTTTTCGACGATCTTGCCCATGCTTTTGCCATCCGGCATGAACATCTCGTACTTCCAAGCGCCGCCCACTGAGAAGTTTCTTTCGACTGTTTTGGTCGTCATCATCGACGGCCCCCACCACTTATCGATATGTTCGTCGGATGTCCAAACTTCGTACACCAGACTTCGTGGGGCGTCGAAAGTTCGTTCGATCACGAGCGTTCGTTCAGGGTGCTCTATCGTGGTCATCAGGGGATGTCCTGTTTGTTTGGGTCGGTATTAAATGGTTCGTGATGCTGTAATTCGGTTAGATAAGCGTCGAGCCGGTCTAATCGTTCTTCCCAGTGTTGCCTGTAGTTTTCGAGCCACTCGGAAACGTCTTTCATCGGACCTGCATTCAGCTTGCGAGGTCGCCATTGAGCCGACTTACTCCTCACGATTAGCCCCGCGTTTTCGAGCACTTTTAGGTGTTTTGAAATTGCAGGCATCGTCATGTCGAACGGTTCAGTGAGTTCTGTGACCGACGCCTCGCCGATTGCTAAGCGCGCCAGAATCGACCGTCGGGTCGGATCGGCCAAAGCCGAGAGTGTTTGCGAGAGCGTATCTGTTGGCATGTACGTAACCGTATAGTTATATAACCGATAAGTAAAGTACGTTATATGTCGCGACGTGCGGGAGTGAGTCTTCCAATACTCGAGCCTGCTGTTCACCGCCGATGTGATTCGCTGATTTCGGCTAAGCGGTGGCCAGTGCCGTGTACGAGATGGTTGGCATAGCTACGTCGGTACCGATCGTGTACTTCTTCACTTCATCAACGGTATCGGCCTCGACTCCTGCGGCTAGATCGACCCGTTCCTCGTCGGTCAGTTCGCCAAATGCAGGGATTGCCGCGGCAGCTCCCTGCACGGTGAGTTTCATGAATGAATCGACATCGGGGAACGTTGTTAGATCGGATCGTTTGTTGACTTCGACGTTGGAGAATCCGGCAGCGTTGAGCATGGATCGGATTTCATCGGCATCGCCAAACGACGTTGGCTTGGCGGCTGCTTCGATCGGCACATTGAGTCTGGTGGCAACCGTAGTGAACAGGGCATTCCACAGCGGGTGTTCGTCGATTCATGCCCAAAGAGAAATTGCTAACGAGCCACCTGGTTTGAGTACTCGTTTTACTTCTGATGCCGCGCCGGCACGGTCAGGAAAAAACTGAAAGCCTTGCTGGCAGTAGGCTCTATCGAACGAATCATCAGGGAGCGGAATCTCCTGTGCGCTCGCTTCGACCCATTCGACCTGAGGACCGGACACCTTGAGCTTCTGAGCCACCGCTAGCATTCCCGGAGCGAAATCTAGGCCCACAATGCTGCCGTCTTTACCGAGATGTGGTGCGATCTGTTGTGTAACCAATCCGGTTCCGCATGCTATATCCAGCACTCAGTCACCAGCTGATGGAGTCGAATGCATGACCAGGTTTTTCGCCCAGGTAGTGAACATCACGGGACCGAAGAAGTCGTTGTAAACCTGTGCCGGAGATTTTGGTGCGGGAGATGAAGTCATGATCGTGCCCTTTTTGGTGAATAGGAATTTCGGCTCAGTGTATATCGGTACTCGTACGGATTGTGGTTCGCATCGTGCTAGGCTTCTGCCTGATAGATCGCTGCTTGTATTCCGTTGTTGGCTCGGCGTTAGGTGGCTCATTTCGATCACACTTTGCCTGTCTTCCATTGACGGTTAAACAACCATGCGAAAGAAAGCGAATTACATGCCTACCACCCACGAGATTGTCGCCACTACTTACTACCGAACTTTTTCGAAATCGTATCCGGTGTTGGCGACCATTCAGCCGGGCGACAGCGTTGTGACCAAGACGCTTGATTCGGGCGGGCAAGATCTTCACGACGAGCATTTGCACGAAACCGGCAATCCGCTGACGGGTCCGTTTTATGTTGAAGGCGCAGAGCCGGGCGATTCGATATCGGTGAAGCTCGACACGCTGGCGTTGAATCGCGATTGGGGTTACACCTCGATTCGACTCGGACTGGTTGCATTGAATCCCGATCACGTGGCTGAAGTATTTTCTAACGACTACAAGATGGACCTCGTGCGGAAAGATCGTTCCGACCTGCTGCCGTGGGACATCGATCTTGAACGAAACGTTGTGAGTGCTCGCTACCCGGAAAGTCCGGGTCAGGTGCGGGAGTTTCCGGCGCAGCCAATGCTCGGTTGTATCGGCGTTGCCGCAGAAGGCGACTTCACGCCAACGTCGGGGCCATCTGGGTCATGGGGTGGGAACATCGACTACAACATGATTCGTGAGGGCTCTACGGTTCACCTGCCCGTATCGCAGACCGGGGCTTATTTGTACGTTGGCGATGGACATGCGCTGCAGGGAGATGGCGAGGCTTTGGGCAACGGGATTGAGACGTCGATGGACGTTGGGTTCACGGTGACTTTGCATAAGGGTCGAGAGCTGGTCATGCCTCGGATTGAGACCGACGATTACATCATCAGCTTGGGGAGTCAGGCTGAGTTTAGTTCGTCTTTGAACAGAGGACTTCAGCTGGCGACTACTGACATGGTGAAGTGGCTAGTTGCTGATTACGGATTTGAAGATTGGGCAGCGCACACGTTGGTCGGCATGGTTGGGCAGTACGACGTGGTGACGGTTGCGGGGTCGATGGCGTTACGGATTCCTCGGAAGCACTTGGGGTAGGTTTGGACTACCGCTAAGTGTTTTCGTTCACCCAGCTTTGTGCGGCTTGGAGCATGAACATGACAGCCGTGGCGCCGGGGTCTTGAACACCGATGGATCGTTCACCGAGCCAGCCGGCTCGTGAGACTCTCGATTGCATTTCGATGGTCGCTTTTGTTCCGGCTTCACATGCGGCAACCGCGGCATCGGTTGATTCCTTTAGTGACTTTCCAGATGACTGAGCCTCTTCGAATGCGTCGATGGCAGGAGCGAGTGCGTCGAGCAATGTCTTATCGCCGATCTTTGCCTTGCCTCGATCCATGAGTCCTTGCATAGCAGCGCGTCCGATGGCGACAACGTCAGATGGCCCAACGTCTTCACGATCTTTTACTGCGGCTCCGCCGCGCATCATTGCCGTTGCGAACAGCACGCCGAACGTCGATGCAGCGGCGCGGTTGAACGCCATGCCTGAACGTCCAAGTTGGTTGCTTAGCGGTGTTCCTTCTAGATCGTCGATTCCCGCCATCACAGCTTCCATGCCGCGGGTGATCGTGATGCCGAGGTCACCATCGCCGATTTTTGCGTCGAGATCGCGAAGCGTTTCGGCTTGCGGTACGACTTGCTCTGAGATCGTTTTGAATATTCCGAGTATTTCGTCTGTCATATTTTTTATTAGGCTCCATCGTCGTCGGACGACTTGGTCGCGCGTCGCAATTCTCCTACCCGTAGCCCCTTCCGGTCCGGAAGGGGGACATTATCGAGCCACAGTTACCTTCCGAGTTGTGAGGATAGTAGTGGTGAGTATGAGGGGGCGTCGAGTAGTTTGACCATGTCGTCGTCGTCGAGCTTGCAGACGCTGATCGAAGCTCCAGCCATCTCCATTGACGTTGCGTACTCGCCGACGATCGTCTTGTGGATATTGATTCCGCGATCGGCAAGAATTTCCGATGCTTTGTTGAAGAGGATGTACAGCTCTTCTGGAGCCGTGGCGCCAAGACTGTTCACCATCACGGCGGCGGTATCGCCCGACGAGAATGGGAGGTCGGGGAGAATTCGGTCGAGCATTTGTCCAGCGATCTCGTCAGCGGTCAGTAGTGGACCTACTTCAACTCCAGGTTCGCCGTGAATGCCCATGCCGAGTTCCATCTCGCCTTCGGCAATTTCGAAACCGGGAGTACCTGCCGCAGGGATGGTCGTGCCAGAAAGAGCGACGCCCATGCTGCGGGTATTGAACGACGCTTTGTTGGCGATAGCGTGGACAGCGTCGAGATCGCGTCCTTCTTCGGCAGCCGCACCGGCGATCTTGAACGGAAAGACAATTCCAGCGACACCGCGTCGACGTTCCCTTTCGTCAATGGGAGCCGAGGTTACGTCGTCGGCTCCGAGAGTGGTCAGCACCCTGATGCCTTCCATATCGGCCATCTCGGAAGCCATATCGAAATTCATCGAATCGCCTGAGTAGTTTCCGTAGAGGAACAGCACGCCCGCACCGCCGTCGACAGCCTTTGCTACATCGAGCATGTCGTCGGATGACGGCGACGAGAAGACGTTTCCGACGCAGCAGCCGGTGGCGAGTCCTTCGCCGACGTAGCCAAGAAATAGTGGGAGGTGACCTGAGCCGCCGCCCGTAGCGATTCCGACTTTACCGGCGAAAGGGGCGTCGGCACGAACGAGTGCTCTGGTGCTGCCTTCGACTCGTTTTAGGTAGTTAGGGAAGGCTTTGAGGATGCCGGAAACGGTCTCGTCTTCGACGTGGTCGGGATGGTTGATGATCTTGCGCATTGCCATGGTGGGTCACCTTTGGAAAGGAGTGAGGGAGCGATACCGAAGTTCGAGTCGAATGAACCGATGGCGGGAACTCTATTTTGATAGGCACGGTGTGTCAATTTAGGGGGCGAGGTGGAAGCGTGAGGGATTGTGGGGTGAAGGCGCGCAGAATTGGGCGCGTAGCTTCATGAGCTGGCGCAGGGTCAGACGGGCGTTAAACGAGCTATTACGAACGCGGCTTATGTGTTTAGGTTTGGGGTTGCCGGTTGTCATTCTGAACTCGGTTCAGAATCACGTTTTATCCGGAACAACTGTTGAACCTGGGATTGAGCGGATTGATGTCCACTCGTTGGAACGGCACCGATGCCGACGGCTTCGGTGGTTGGGAGTGCGTCTGTTTTCGTGTGATGTGGCAGTGACTCGATGGCTTTCGATTGTTTCTGCCCTGATGGATTCTGGGTTTGGCATTCTTTGGCGCTGCGACCGGTCATCAAACCGATCGCATGGAGCCGTGGCAATATCCACGTAAACGATGCTGTTTGGGCAGATGCGCTGGTCTGCTACTCGGTCCGCTCTCACGTCCGAGACCCATCTCACGCTATGTATTCCCGATTTTCTTGTGCTCATCGGGATTATTTGAGCCGGGTGTTTGGTCCGGCTGGGAAGTTTTTTGAGGTTGGTCGGGCATAGAAGACAGGCGTTATGTGCCGATCGTCGTCGAACGACTCGGGCACACGTCGCAATTCTCCTACCCTCTAACTCCCTAGACGTCTTTTTCGGGTTTTAACATGCGTTCGAAGCCGTCTTGGATTCCTTTGTCTAGGGGGACTAGTGCGGAGATTAGGGGCTTCACATTTACTGAGGAGATCTGTTCATGTTCTACCCTCGCAGAAATAACCATTCTCCAATCGAACAAAACGATATAGAATTAAAAATGTACTTGGGGACGCGTGGTTTCGACAGGGAGATCACCGCTCGATTGCGGGTCGTGGCGCCGTGCACCACGTAAAAAGCGGCAAAAAAATAAACGGCGAACGTGAATTCGCTCTCGCTGCCTAAGGGCAACGACTTTCGTTCTACCCCCCGTCTGACGGGTTAGATTCGAAAGCTGAAAAGTCGGACTGCGTTGTTTGGGTAGCTAGTGACAAACAACTAAGGCTCCACTAGCTGGTCGCTACGCTTGCTACGCCGATGGGGCGGGCATGGCGACGAGAAAAACACCGACGGCTACACTCGTAGAAGTCAAACCGGGAACCTTTCTGGACGGGGAGTTCGACTCTCCCCCGTCTCCACCAAGAACACAAATAGACCCTGTTTCAAATTGGAAACAGGGTCTATCGTTTAAGAACTCTCTAAATGACCTGAGATTGAGAATACGATTTCACTCTTAGGCCGTTGAGAGTGAAAATAGCCAAACTATTTGCCCCGACACAGAGTTCTGACAGAACCTTTTGGGCGTTAGGCTCCGGGCGTCCGATGCGGACTTGGTCGCGCGTTCTTTCGTTAGTCGCGCTCGTCATCGGATGACTAGGCTCCGCGTGGCCAGGGCATCTACCCATCCTCTAACTCCTTCCCGAAGGAAGGAGGACTGATTTGTGCTTTAGGTTAGCCATTTCCTACGAGGATTCGGTATACGTCTTTGGTGGGTTTTAACATTCGCTCAAACCCATCCTCTATCCCACGATCCAACGGGACTAGGGCGGAGATTAGGGGCTTCACGTTAACCGCTCCTGAGGCGATTAGGTTTACTGCTTTTTGGTAGCCGCCGGTGCTGGTGGCTGACGAGCCGATGATGGTTTTTTCTGCCATGTGTGCTCTGCCGAAGTTGAGGGTGGCGTCTTCGTGCGAGAAGCCGACGATGACTACTCGACCACCTCGTCGCACCCAATTAGCAGCGTCCAAGCCGGTTCCCGGCGCACCCGCGGTCTCAATGATGACGTCGGGACCATAGCCGTTGGTGAGGGCGGGCAAAAGCTCCCCTGGGTCGACGTCGTTGGGGTTCAAGGTTTCTATCGCCCCAAGTTCCCTTGCTAATTTCAGGGATTGTTCGCGGGGGTCGATTGCTATGACGTTGAGTCCGGCTGCTTTGAGGACTTGGAGGGTGCAGAGTCCGACGACGCCGCATCCGATTACGGCGGCTGTTTCGCCCACAGTCACTTTTGCATTTTCCACGGCGTGAACTGCAACGGAGGTTGGTTCGGCGAGGGGTGCTTCTTCGTTGGTGACATTGTCGGGCAGGGGGATGCAGAGGGCGGCTGGCCAGACGCCGAATTCGGCGAGTCCGCCGTCATCAGAGAATCCGAAGTTACGTCCGTTTTCGCAGAGTTGGGATGTGCCTTTGCGGCAGAAGAAGCAGGTTCCGCATGTGCGGACGTTTTCGACTGCGACTCGGGTGCCGATTTCGATTCCTGCTACGTTTGCGCCTTCGCCGAGTTCAATGACGATGCCTGCGGCTTCGTGTCCGAGGACGCGTGCGGGTCGGTCGCCGCTGCCGAACATGCCGTGCTGCCACATTTCAATGTCGGTTTGGCAGATGGATGAGTAGGTGAGCTTGAGTAGGACTTCGCCGGCTTTGGGCGTTGGCTTTGGGTATTCGGAGTCGAATCGGAGGTCGTTTTTGCCGTGTAGGACGATTGCTTGCATGTTTATCTTTCGTTTTGTCGCGCTCGTGATCGGATGACTTGGTCGCTAGCTGCAATCTACCCATCCTCTAACTCTTGCCTTCGGCTTTTGTCCCGAAGGAAGGAGGACGGATGAATCAGATTTGATGTGGTTGGCGAAGATGATAGTTGAGGCTTCGGCGAGTTGGGCGGGCGTTAGTTGTCGGAAATGTGTTTGATTGCGGCGGAGCCTAGTATTTTGACGTCTTCGGGTGGGGTTCGGAGTTCGCCTGAGGGGGTTTCGAATGGGGTTTCGCTTTGGAGGTCGTCGAGGGATGCCCAGAGCCAGCCGGCGTTTGAATCGGCGAATTCGTTTTGGGCGGCTAGTTCGCTTGTCGGAATGGAGTCGAATCCGGTGAGTCGGGTGAAGTAGATGTGGTCGATGTGCTGGTGTTTGCCGTGTTTTTTGTCGACGACATTTTCGATCATGATGCTGTGTGGCGCTGTGACCTGTTCGAGATTGCCTATGACGATTTCGGTTTGGGTTGGGACGATTTCGACGTCGAAGCCGGTTTCTTCTTTGATTTCACGAAGAGTCGTTTGGACAGGGTCTTCGTTGGGATCGACGTGACCGCCTGGTGGTAGCCATTCCTGAACCTTTTTGTGCCAGTGCAGCAGTGTGGATTCGCCGTGAACGACGAAGCCTGTGGCTGTGAAATGGCGGGTTGTGGGGGATGGCATGAGGGATATTAGGCTAACGGAGATGTTTGGAAGTGGCGCAGACGCGAGTAGAGCCACCGAATGAGCATGGGCGTTGGCTCCGGGCGTCACAATCGTGACTTGGTCGCAGAGTCGTAGTTTACGCTCCGGGCGTCGTCGGACGACTTGGTCGCGCGTCGCATTTCTCGTTAGTCGCGCTCGTCATCTGATGACTCGGCTCCGCGTCGCGGTCTCCTACCCTAGCCTTTCCATCCGGAAGGGGAGCGTATAGCGAAGGGTGGCAGGCGCGAGTAGAGCCACCGGATCAGCATATCCGCTTTTACGGAGTTTGCTGGTCGGGTGGCTCTACCCTAGAGGTGCCCTACTGGTAGGGCGCCCTACTTAAAGTAGGACACCTCGTTTGGTACTAGACATTAAAACTGACCACCTCCTTCTTGGAATCGAACTCCGGACAGTAGAGTTTTTCTGCCCACGGCGCCTGCCCTGATGAAGGGTTTGGTCAAGACCGATCAGTGGATTATACGGAATTGTGCGAAAAAAGGTTTGATGGTGGGTACTTAGGAACGTGATGAGAATTGGTTACGCGCTGTTGGTGAGCTGTTGCCCAATCGTGGTTTGTGAGTGGGCTTACGAGGTTTCCCAGCGGGGGTATGGCGTTAGTCGCGGCTGCGTTGGTCGCGGTCGTCGTCGGACCACTCGGCTCAGCGTCGGAATTCTCGTTATTAGCTCCGGGCGTCATCGAATGACTTGGTCGTGCGTCGCAATTCTCCCCCTCTAACTCCCCCACTCTGGGGGAGGACTGATTGTTCCGGGTTGGGGGTTAGATACGGCCGAGGACTTCGGGGTTTACTACTACTGTTGGTCGTTCGCCTCGGAGGACTCGGGCGGCTTCTTCACCGGCACGGCGGCGGATGGTTTCCCAGCCGATTTTGCTGGATCCGGCTACGTGAGGGGTGCAGATGACGTTATCCATCTTCAGGATTGGGTTGTCTGGAGAGAGCGGTTCTTCTTCGGAAACGTCGATTCCTGCACCGGCTATTTGGTTCTGTTGCAGTGCGTGCACAAGGGCTTTTTCGTCGACGACTGGGCCACGAGAAGTGTTTATCAGATACGCCGAGGGTTTCATCGCTTCGAGGGCTTTGGAGTCGATGTAGTGGTGGGTGTTGCCTGCTAGATGCGGAACGTGGAGCGTTACGTAATCAGATCGTTTGAGAAGTTCGTCTTTGGAGACGAATTCAACGCCGTATTCGATCGCTAGATGATCACCAACGTATGGGTCGCTAACGAGGACGTTCATGCCGAATGCATTGCACTTGCGTGCCACGGCGCGACCTATCCATCCGAATCCGACAATTCCGACCGTTTCACCGTAAATGCGGCTGAGAATCGAGCGGGAGTAGACCTCACCCCATCTGCCAGTCGTAGTCGCCAAATCAAGTCGTTTTAGCTCCCTAGCTGATGCCAATAGGAGTGACATGGCGTGATTGGAAACCTCTTCGGAGGTTGAGCCAGCGATGTTGGTAACTATGATTCCAGCTTCGGTACAAGCGTCGACATCTACAGTGTCGTAGCCGTGTCCGTATCGGATGATCTGTTTGCAGTTCGTTAGCTGGTCGATCATTGCTTGGGTGACCGGCGAGTGATCGTTGAGAATCACTGTGGCGTGTTTCACTGCTTCGATGATTTCGCCTTCCGAGGAGGCTGCGATCGAAACGATTTCGCAGTCGATTCCTTCGAGTGCTTTTCGTTCGAGTTCGAGGGGAGATTCTGTGGCGTCGATATGAACTACGAGCGGGCGGTCGTTTTCGGGCATTAATGTGATTCCAAGCGGTCTATTTGTAGAAGTCGTATTGGGTTGTCGGAGGTTCGATTACTTTCTTTCGGAATTTCCACTGCCAGAACGACCCATTACGGTGCCGATTCCGGCTCCGATGGCTACGCCGATGGCGATACCCGTGCTGGTGTTATCGATTAGTGCTCCGATGATGACACCGATAACAATGCCCAGCCCCATTCCGAGCTTCATCTTGCTGTAATCGAATTTGTTATTGGTATTGCTCTGGGCGTCGTCGGTTGTTTTGTCTTGGTCTGGCATGGTTATTTGGTTATGAGTCGCTGTCTCGTTAGTCGCGGTCGTCATCGGTTGACTCGGCTCCGCGTCGCAATTCTCCTACCCTAGCCCTTCCATCTGGAAGGGGATAGCTGCGGCCCTTCGACGGGGCTCAGGATGATGGTTCGTAAATTGTTGGCTTAGGAGATAGCGGCTGAGATATCCAAGTGAACGGATTTCAGGCGGTTAGAACCAGTTTGCTTTGTCTACTTCGTTGCGGAGTGGTTCGCCTGCTGCGAAGTGCCTGAAGTTTTCTACGACGATTTCATAGCGTCGTTCGAGCAGGTTTGCTCCACCGACCGCAGCGGTGTGAGGCGTGAGGATGGTGTTTGGGGCGTCCCATAGTGGGTGGTCGGCTGGAAGAGGTTCGATTTCGTAGACATCGAGACCCGCACCCGCAATTTCGCCAGAACGGAGCGCTGCGTTCAGATCATCGAGCTTGGTGGTCATGCCGCGTCCGATGTTGATGAATATTGCTGAGTTTTTCATCAGTGAGAATTTCGAAGAGTCGAATAGGCCTTCGGTTGCCGGGGTGTGCGGGATCGTGAGCACAACGAAATCGGCTTTGGGAAGCTGCGAGTCGAGCTGGTCGGGGCTGAACATGTCATCGACCCACTCAGGCTTGGACTCACGGCGTGCGTCGATGCCGAGCACGTTCATGCCTACTGCTTTGCAGAGTCGGGCTGTTTCGGTTCCGATTCCGCCAACACCGACGATCAATACGGTCGATTTAGGTAGGAAGATGTCGTGATTAGGAGATTCGAGAACTTCGTACTTGTGCTCGCTTTGCTGATCTCGGTAGATGTTGAAATGCTTTGTGAAATTCAACATGTACGTGAGGATTTGCACCGAGATGTGGTCGTTGTAGATCTCACGAAAGTTGGTGACCTTCGTTGGGTGTGCGATCAGTTCATCGAAGTAGTACCCAGCATTTGGTGCTGCCGCGGGAGCTTGCAACCAGCGCAGGTTTGGCGCGGCGGCGACTAACTCTGGAGTCATCGTTCCGTAGGCGGCGTCGGCGTCGGCGATTTCTTTTAGTGCTTGCTCGTCAGTGGTAGGTGTGGCGATGTCCCAGCCGGGTGCACTGTCGAGAAGGCGCGGAATCCACTCGGCAAAGAGGTCTGACTGCGGTGGGAGAAATACAAACTTGTTTGCCATGAGGTGGTTTTTGGTTCCTGTTGTTTCTTGTTTTTCGAGCTAGGATCTTCAGTAGGAAGTCATCGAGCTCTAGATCGACGAATGGGAGTCGAGGCAGATTTTAGCACCGTGTCGACGGTCTGATTCGTCTTTGAGCGTAGAAAAAATACCGGTATGTTGTGGGTAGGACTTGAATTATGAAAATTGGCGACTTCGAAATAGAGATGCCCGATCCACCGCTTCAGAATCCGCATTGTATTGCGATTTTGAAGCCGTGGATTAATGTTGGCAATGTTGGGAAGATCGTGCTGCGACGACTCGGCAAGCTATACGCGTCCGAGCGAATCGGGCAACTTGATCGACCCAGCAAGTTCTATGATTTCACTCGGTATCGACCCCAGATTCGCCTAGCTGGTGATGTTCGATCGGTTCGGGTGCCGAACACTCGGATTAGCTATGCGCGGCGTCCTGGCGAGAGCGATCTGGTTCTATTGGAGCTACTTGAGCCGCATTCGTTTGCTGAAGATTTCAACGATTCGGTGATCGAATTAATCAAGGCGTTGGGAATCACCAGATATATCCAGATTGGTGGCATGTACGACTCTGTGCCGCATTCTCGAGAGTTGTCGGTAACTGGCTCGGCACGAGGGTGGGAGCCACCGGCGGGTTTTGGAAATGTACAGATAGGAAAGTCGAGATATCAGGGTCCGACTTCGATGACATCACAAATATCTGAGCGGATATTCTCTGATTTGCACCTCGAAACGCTTTCGCTGATGGTTCATCTTCCGCTGTACCTGAAGCTCGATGACGACTTTGCTGGAAGCGCTCGAATTCTCAAAATCCTTTCCGAACTTTATGGTTTCAGCACGATGCTGCCTGAAGTGGAGATGGGCGAGAAACAGTACGAACAGGTGAATCCGGCGATGATCGACAACCCTCAATTAAAGGACATGGTTGAGCGGTTCGAGCGGGAGTCGGATACCGATGATGGCAACGGAACGGATGATGGTGACGGGCAGGGTGCAGATAGCAGTGCGGTTTCGTTGTCGCCAGAAATCGAGCAGTTCTTGAGCGAGATAGCTGAGGGTGATTTGGGTTCAGATAGTGATGAACCTGAGTCACGCAGTAAATAGGTTTTTCAGCCGCCCTAGATTTACCGTATTTGTAATTTTGATATTGAACTTGGTTGCTGTTACTGCCTGGTAGGGAGTTGTTCTGGTTCGCGTGGGCGGCGTTCTTTCCGGGTACGAAGGTTTATTCGGGTGAACCTTGAGTGTTGCTCAAGAGGATGTATATATGGCGCTAAAACGGGTCGACCAATGGTCGACCCGTTTTGTTGATCTATTTGGCTCAGGGAGCCGTTGTCACTAACTTACTTGTTGGTGACGGTTACGCCTGTGAGCTTTTCTACGTAGCTGAGAATGGCCGAGTGGTCGTTGCCACCTTCGCCCCACTCAATAAGTGCCTTGAAGACCTGTTGCAGATTGGCTGTAACTTGAAGTGACAAGCCTAATTCGTTTGCAGTCTTGGCGGCGTTGTTGATGTCTTTGTAGTGAAGCTCGATGCGGAATCCGGGAGCGAAGTTTCGCTCGAACATCATCGGAGCCTTGGCGTTCATCACGTTCGATCCGGCGAGTCCGCCCTTGATTGCGTTGAACACTGTCTCGGGGTTTACTCCGGCCTTCGTTGCAAGAGTCAGAGCTTCAGCTAGTGCGTGAATATTTGCGCCAACGATGATCTGGTTGGCGAGCTTGGTGGTGTTGCCGGCGCCGCTGCCACCGCATAGAACTGCCGACTTGCCCATAACCTCGAATAGAGGTTGTGCTCGCTCGAAGTTGCCGGAATCGCCGCCGACCATGATTGCCAGATCGCCAGAGACTGCCATCGGTTCGCCACCAGAAACAGGAGCGTCGATGAACTTCACACCTTTTTCTGCACATGCATCGTGGATGCGTTGCGAAACGCCGGGCTCGATCGATGACATATCGATGATCAGGTCGCCAGCCGAAGCGCCTGCAAGTAGACCGGCTTCACCGAGAACTACTGCTTCAGAATCGGGTGAGTCTGGAACCATCAGAACGATGATGTCGGATTTCGATGCGACGTCGGCAGAGGATGTTCCCGCTGCTGCGCCAACTGCGACTAGTTCGTCGACTGATGCTGATGATCGGTTGTAGACGGTTACGTCGTATCCGGCTGTGACGAGGTTCTTTGCCATGGGCTTGCCCATGATTCCGAGTCCGACGAATCCGATTCGTTCTGCCATTGTTTGAGGTTCCTTTAGATGCGAATTAAGGTGCGAGGGGACCGAAGACGAATTATTCGTCTTCCTTCCAGAAGCGTTCTTCGATGAAGTTGTAGTCGGTTGGCTCCATGCGGACTCCGACGTCTTCAATCATCTGAGGGTGACCACAGGCGTAGACGCAGGTTTCTTTAGGATCAACTCCGAGTTTTTCGAGGTAGTCATCAACCAACACGTTGATTCGCCCCTTGGCGCCGGTCCAGTTGGCGTTTCGTTCCTCGTTCGGACGTGAAACGGAAGGGTAGAACTTGATGAAATTGTGCTTCGCAGCGAGTTCGTTCAACTCTTCGTCGTAGCCGAATTCATCGTCGTAGCTTGCGCCTTCAAGGACGTGGAATGTGTAGTCCTCACGAGCGACACCATCGACAGGTTCTGGCCATGCGGGATCGTTCAAGAACTTTCGCAGCATTGAGATATAAGGAACAACTCCGGTGACGGTGCCAACGAAGATGTGGTGCTTGTACTGCGGTTGCAGAACGAAAATTCCCTTGGCCCGTGGGCGAAGAGTCATTTCTGCGCCGACTTTCTGGTGGTCCAGAAGCGGGGTTAGGTGACCGCCGTGCTCAACTGGTACGACCTCTATGAAGAGTTCGATGTTCTCTTCGTCGGGAGACGATGAGATCGAATAAGGGCGTTCGATGCCATCGACACCGATAGTGCAGTATTGACCAGGCTTGAACGTGTAGTCCTGCGCAGGTTTGATCCAGAATTTAATCAGATCTGAGGTAAGTTCTTCACGCTTCACAAGTTCACAAGTTGTGAAGCGCCCTTTGATCATTGGGCGGGACGCATCTGCCATCGTTTACTCCATACATATATCGAATTTAACGAAATCCAGAATACCGTAACCAGCGACCGTTCGAGGGTCTTTCTAGGGGGGGGATTTGCATGTTTATTAGCAGATTGCCGAATTTTGGTACACTCTCACTAAAAGATTGAAGGTGTTGCGGTGTTAGACTTCGCCTGCAATTTGAGCATGATTGAAATCATCGTAAGTTCAACTTAGATTCGACGTTATTATTTCAGGCAATTTTGCACACGATTCTCGCAGTCTGAATAGCGATCTGGAGCGATAAAGAACATGGCAGTACGAACACCGGGCGTTGCATACAGCATCACGGTTCGATCCGAGTATCCGAATGTTCCGGGAATGCTAGGCAAGATCACTTCAGCGATCGGAGACGCAGGTGGCAGCGCCACGGGTGTCGATGTAGTTCAGACGTCGAAAGGTTCAATGGTTCGTGACTTCACCGTAAACACTTCAGGGCACGAACACGCGATCGAAATTGTCGACGCGATCAAGGCGGTACCGAATGTGAAAGTTCGTAGCGTTTCCGACCAGACGTTCTTGCTTCACGTCGGTGGAAAAATCGAGATGAGTTCTCGTGTGCCGGTTACTACTCGTGACGATATGTCGAAGGCATACACGCCGGGTGTTGGTCGAGTCTGCATGGCGATCCATGAAGATCCTGACGCTGTTTGGGCTCTAACGGGTAAGGGCAACACGATTGCTGTTGTTTCTGACGGATCGGCAGTGCTGGGTCTTGGTGATATCGGTGCGGCAGCCTCGCTTCCGGTTATGGAAGGCAAGGCGCTGTTGTTTAAGGAGTTTGGCGGAGTCGATGCTTGGCCAATTGTGCTCGATACTAACAACACTGAAGAAATTATCCAATTTGTGAAGGCGATCTCTCCGGGATTCGGCGGCATCAACCTTGAAGACATCAGTGCTCCTCGCTGCTTTGAGATCGAAGATCGTCTGCGAGCCGAGCTAGATATTCCTGTGTTCCACGACGATCAACACGGTACAGCCGTGGTTGTTCTGGCTGGACTCATAAATGCATTGAAGATTGTCGACAAGAAGCCTGACGATTTGTCAGTTGTGGTTGCTGGAGTTGGTGCGGCGGGAACGGCTTGCACAAAAATTCTTCAGAGCTACGGCGTGAAGAATATCATTGGATATGACCGCCAGGGCGCGCTGGATCGAGGTCGAGACTACGGCGACAACACGATGAAAAAGTGGTTTGCCGATAACACGAACCCCGGCAATTTCACCGGTACGCTTGCTGAAGGACTGGTTGGCGCCGACATGCTGTTGGGTCTTGCGGGTCCGGGGCTGGTTACTACCGAGCAGGTTTCGAAGATGGCGTCCGACGCCATCGTATTTGCCCTATCGAACCCAGATCCTGAAATTTGGCCAGAAGAAATCCCTGACAATGTTCGAGTTATGGCAACGGGTCGTACTGACTATCCGAACCAGGTGAACAACTCGCTCTGCTTCCCAGGATTGTTCCGGGGTGTATTGGACGTTCGTGCATCGACAATCAACGATGAAATGAAGATCGCCGCTGCGATAGCAATTGCGGGCGTGATTCCTGATTCGCACATATCTGAAGATTTCATCATTCCTAGCGTGTTCGACAAAAACGTCGCCAAGAGAGTTTCTCGTGGAGTGGCTCAGGTGGCACAGGAAACCGGTGTGGCGAGACGTCGAAAGCGTCGTGGTGACGAGGTTTACGCAGCTTTCAAGACTCACCACTAATCGGGCGAAATCGATGAAGGTTGCGATAATTGGGGGCGGTGTAGCAGGCTGTGCGACAGCCTACTACCTTTCGAAAGATGGCCATGAAGTAACGCTGTTCGAGCGAGATTCATTGGCATCGCACGCTTCGGGATTCGCTCTTGGCGGGATTAATCCCGTCATACCGGGTGCTCGAGAACCAGAGTACAAGGCATTTTCGGACTACTCGATCGGCTTGCATCGCGGGTTGGCGTCTGAGCTAACCGAGGTTGTTGGTGGCGATCTTAATTTCGTTCGTAAACCATCGGTAAAGCTGGTTCGGGATGAAGCTGAAGCCGCCGAGTTGCGCTTGGTTTACGAGGCGCACGCCACCGAATTTGGCTACGATATGCGGTGGCTGGGACTGGGTGAGCTAAGCCATATTGATGCGCGGATTACTACCGACGTTATTGGCGGGTTGTACATTGGCGAGGCGTTCGAGCTCGATCCTTACAAGCTGGCTCTTTCTCTTTGGCAAGCGGCTGAAAGTCGTGGTGCTCAAATGGTGAATCGGGAAGTTTCTGAGATTTCTGTGGTAGGAAATCGGGTAACGGGTGTTGTTACCGAAGGGGGCGTGTTTGAAGCAGGCGCGGTGGTCGCCGCGGCTGGACCTTGGAGCGGCGGGCTACTAGGTGCACTTGGAATCGACGTTCCGGTGTCACCTTTACGTGGTCAGATCATTCGACTTGATGCGCCGTCGCCTCCGATGATGCTATCTCTATGGTGGGATCACGACTACGCAACCACGAAGTCGGACGGTCTGACGTGGATCGGAACTACGGAAGAGGAAGTCGGATTCGACGATCGGATCACGGACGAGGGTCGGGATCGAATCATCGCTTCCGCGGTGTCGATACTGCCTTATTTGGAAGATGCCCAACTTGTGCAGCAGACGGCGTGTTTGCGTCCGATGACGCCCGACAAGATGCCGATTATCGACGGCTCAGTTGGTATCGAGGGTTTGGTGGTATCGACAGGCGGTGGTCTGCAGGGAATCGCGCTTGGGCCGGGGATGGGTATTGCTACGGCTGCTTTGGTGAGTGGGGAAGATTCGCCGGTCGAGGTGAGCGCGTTTTCGCTCGGTAGGTTCGCGTAGAGTCGGGTTTTCTTGGTAGGGGGCGATTGTTTCTTTGCTCGCCTGAGTTCGTGGATTCGATATCGGAAAGCCGCGATTTTGCGCGGGAAATCTGGAAACTCGTGTCTGGCTAATTATTCGTCAGTTGCTTTGGGGCGACTTCAATTTCTTTTTCGTTTAGAACAAACATACGACGTGTCGTTGAGCAGGTGACGCGCGCTCCGGGGAATACTGGATTTGGTATTGACGCTGAATCGCGGCAGATGGCGTTCGAACTGGAGCAGAAACCGGTAGGTAAGCCGACTGTTGAGGCTGTCGATCTGTTGATTCAGGCAACTTTTGATGAGCACCAGCCGGGTCTATCGTTGCCGTCGGTTCGGGTTTCAGCTCGGATGCGTAGAACGCTCGGTTCGTACATGCCTTCTCGCAAGCAGATTGCGATTTCTTCCCGATTGCTGGCCATGGGTGATGAGAACGATATTCGACAGGTTGTGCTTCACGAGGTGGCGCACGCGATTGTTCATGATCGGTGGGGCGATAAACCGAGTGCACACGGTCGAGAATTTCGATCAGTTTGCAACGAGATTGGTGCGAAGCCTCGACGGTTTGTCGATGTCACCACTGGCGAGTGGCAGTCGCAAATTCGTTATCTATCTAAGTGCGGGCATTGCAAGGTGTTGATCGTTCGCAAACGACGAATGCGGTCGGTTAAGTGTATCTGTGGGTTGAAGCTGTATCCGCAATCGTGGCGAGCCGTTGCGCCCGCCGAGGGCGGCGACGCTGGCGACTGGGTGATGCTGTAGAGAGCGTTGAGAAGGAAACTCATAAACACAAAAAAGCCAATTACGAACGATACGATTGAAAATATTGACAGTGCCGTTACGAACACGGCGATTCGTTTGTTTTGGTGTCGAGATTTATGGGGGTAGCCCGCTCCCATTTCCACTGGTTCGCCGTAACCCTCAAATATCGTGCGTACTAGAGCGCTAGACGATTGTTGTAGTGAACAGTGTCCATGCGGTCACCAGCGATGATTTGTCATGCTCAAAATCTGTATCTAATAGCAATAGCGAGAAACCTAGAACACTCACCGATAAAGAACTCGATCGGTCGGAAGCTTTAATTAGCCCTTTTCACGCTTGTGGTGAAGAGGGGGTTAGTGCGTTTAATCCAGATTCATTTTCGTATGTCATATCGAAATCTTAGTTGATTATTGGGCAAGGGCAGAGGTTAGTGTCGTCAGGACAATTGTCGTGCTTTACGGGTGTTGAGTGTCGTCCTTCAGGATATCGTCAGTCTGCTTCCCACATTGCCGCATCATCCTGAGCCCCGTCGAAGGGTCGGGGTACGGGGCGAGGTGTCCGCTGAGAATATGAGCGAGCTAGAGCCGGCAGAAGGTCGAATCGATTGGCGATCAGAGCTTCTTTCTTTGCCCGACTCCAGCCTTTGACCTGTCGTTCTGCGCTAAATGCCAACGACATGGGCGGGAAGTCTTGAGTGAATACAACGTTCACGGGTAGCCTCGATGATGTCCAATGTCCGCCTAAACCGATTTGGTGTGTTTTGATTCGGTATTCGGTATTCGAGATTTGTTGTGGATCCCGTGTAGTACGAGCCGTAGGCACATTCGAGGATGTAGAGGTAGGCGGTCATGTCGCTTGGTTCTGATTGGTGGAGATGCGTCTACGCTACTTGCGGTGATGGCTGTATGGAAGTTGTCGTGGCAGGGCGTGACCCTTCGACGGGGCTCAGGGTGATGCTGGAAGGAGTGTTGGCGAGGACCTACGGCTCGGTTCCTAGCCTATTGAATTCCCGAGCAGTCGAACCCGGAACTTCGACCATCCGGTTACGGGTCGATATGTTAATGTGGCAACGTTGTGATTAATGTTGGTTGGTGGTAGTTTTAGTAGTTAAGAACAGAATATTTGTGGGCCTTTAAATCCAGTCCAGTGAGGCTGGCAAGGGAATCCGCTTAGAACGCCTCTGCTTGCTCGAATGCTGCACGGGTCTCTTCGCACACATGTCACGCATAGCGCGGCTTCGATCCTTGTCAGCAGGCAAGGATTTTTTTTTGGGTATTTTTAGTCCGGGCGTGCTTTCGCACTTGGGACTTATCTCCCCCGCTAACTCCCCCGATCCGGGGGAGGATCTGACCGGCCTACGCTGACGATGGAGCGCATGTGACGAACGAGATGGAGAGAGTTCTGCTTACGCAGGACGATATTAGAAGGGCGATGACGAGGATTTCTCACGAGATTCTCGAACAAAATCGTGCTTCCTCCGATCTTGTATTAGTTGGCCTACAGACCCGCGGTGTTCACATCGCAAAGCGTCTCGCCGACAGCATCGAACGCATCGAGGGCTTTAGGCCCATCGTAGGCACTCTTGATCCTCGTTTGTGGCGAGACGACCCGGAAGTGGCTTCAGGCCAACCTTTGATGCCATCTGATATTCCTGAGGGCGTAGGCGGCAAGCCGGTAGTGATAGTCGATGACGTTCTCTACACCGGTCGCACGATTAGGGCAGCCATGGAAGCACTTCTCGACTTCGGCAGGGCGAGTCGAATTCAACTAGCGGTACTCGTTGATCGTGGTCACCGAGAATTGCCGATCAGGCCAGATTTCACAGGTAAAAACATTCCCACTGCCCGCGGCGAGCGCGTACAGGTTCGGATCACGGAAATTGACGGTGATGACGCCGTTGTACTGGGACGTGAAGGCTAATGACAAACCCAACGACAGCTGCCGGAAACAACCCCGCAGGCGAATCCTCGAACGACGCTTCGGAAGAAATGTTTGTAGCACCTCGTCAGCACTTGCTGGATCTGGATGATCTTTCGGTTGGTGAAATAAACGATCTTCTCGACAGTGCAGAAGGCATGCTCGAAATAACGGGCAGGGACATTCGAAAGACACCTGCGCTTCGTGGCAAAACGATTATCACTTTGTTCTTCGAGAACTCGACTCGCACACGGGTGTCGTTCGAACAGGCAGGCAAGATTCTTGGCGCTGACGTGATCAACGTCACGGCTTCGACAAGCAGTGTGAGCAAGGGTGAATCACTTCTCAATACTGTGAAGACGTTGCAGGCGATGAAGATCGACGCCTTGGTCGTAAGGCACCCGCACTCTGGTGCGCCGTACTTCATATCGAACCATACTGACGCATCGGTTGTGAATGCTGGTGATGGCATGCACGCTCACCCAACACAGTCGTTATTGGATCTGTTTACTGTTCGAAACAACATTGGCGATATGGCTGGCAAGAAGATCGCAATTGTTGGTGATGTTCTCTATAGCAGGGTTGCACGGTCGGACATCTTAGCGTTCCAGAAGATGGGCGCAGAAGTAACGATCTCGTGTCCAAATACGCTAATACCTGACGAATGGACGCTGGGTTCTACGCTTGGCGACGAGACTGGATTCGGTGGTCTGAAGCTGGCACGAAACGTCGAAGAGGCGGTTGATTCGGCAGACGTCGTTATGGCTCTTCGGATTCAGCAGGAACGACAGGATGCGGGTCACTTGCCTAGCTTGCGAGAGTACTCCGACCGATGGGGAATCAACGCAAAGCGAATGGCGCTGGCGAACGACGGAGCGTTGTTGATGCATCCGGGTCCGATGAACGAGGGTGTTGAGATTTCGAGCGAGGTTGCTCACGGCGCACAAAGCGTTGTTGAGGAACAAGTGCGCAACGCTGTGGCGGTTCGCATGGCGGTTTTGTACGCGCTTTGCGCTCCGGGTAAATCGTCCCGAATCGGCGGCAGCGAATCTAATAGCGGTAACGAAGCCTAGTTTAGAAGGAATACGCATTTGGCAGCCAGAAAACTGGCAATAACGGGTGGCAGAGTGATTGATCCCGCTCAGGGAATCGATCGAATCGCTGACGTCCTTATTTCAAACGGCAAGATCGACGAGGTGACTGCTGGGACGACTGGTAGCGCGCCAGATGGGTACGAGCATATTGACGCTTCGGGCAAGATTGTTTCGCCGGGTTTTGTCGATCTTCACACTCATCTTCGCGATCCCGGTCAAGAGTGGAAAGAGACGATTGTCACCGGCACTCGTGCCGCTGCTTTCGGCGGGTTCACAACGATAAGTGCCATGCCGAATACCGACCCTGTCCAGGATTCTGCTGCAGTAGTTGACGACGTGATGAGACGCTCGGCTGCCGACGGTTTGATTCGGGTGCTGCCTATCGGTGCGATTTCGATTGGCCAGAAGGGCAAGCAACTTGCTCCGATGGGCGAGCTTGCAAATTCGGGCGTGATCGGCTTCTCCGACGATGGGAACCCGGTTACTGATGCGAACCTTATGCGACAGGCGTTGTCGTATTCGGTGGAGCTCGGGCTTCCGATCATCAACCATGCCGAGGATAAGAAGATCGGTGCGGGCGGAGTGATGAGCGCCGGCACGGTTGCCACCCGACTCGGACTTGCGGGCGTTCCTGCCGAAGCCGAAACGGCGATGGTCGCACGTGATTTGAATCTTGCTGCTCTGACCAAGGCTCGACTGCACATTCCTCATATTTCGACTGCTGGATCGCTGATTGCATTGCGCACCGCGAAAGAGAGTGGAGTAGATGTCACCGCTGAAGTGACTCCACATCACCTTACATTGAGCGACGAATGGGTTTACGGCTTGAAGGGCGTGGTTCCAACAACGGTTGGACCTGAGGCTTACGACACCAACACTAAGGTGAATCCGCCGCTTCGAAGCAGGGCTGATGTCGAAGCTGTGATCGATGCTGTGAGTGAAGGTCTGATCGACATTATTGCGACCGATCACGCTCCACATGCGGCTACGGACAAGGTGTGCACATATAACGAAGCTGCCCACGGGATTAATGTGCTGGAAACGGCGTTCTCGTCGGTGTTCCAACTAGTGGATGCTGGGAAGATTTCGGTCGTTCGTTTGATCGAATCGCTAACGTCGGGTCCGGCTACGATCTTGCGCAAAGATATCGGCTCTCTGAAAAAGGGATTCTCGGCTGACGTGGTTGTTATCGACCCCGGCAGTAAGTGGATTGTGAATCCAGAGCAGTTCGAATCGAAGAGTGTGAATAGTCCGCTTGCTGGTGTGGAGCTTACGGGTCGTGTTGTGACAACGATTTATCAAGGAGAGACCGTGTTCGATCTCAGTGACGTGGTTGCGAGTGCTGGAGCTAAACAATGACCGACGTTCGCGGAAAAGTTTATTTAGTTCTTGAAGATGGTTCAGTATTCCGGGGAACCCGATTGGGTGCGGAAGGCGAGACCACCGGTGAGGTTGTGTTCAACACATCGATGACCGGCTATCAGGAGATGCTGACCGACCCTTCATATGGTGGTCAGATTCTGGTGCCGACGTATCCGATGATTGGAAACTACGGCACAAGCGAGGCCGACGTTGAATCGACTCGGATTCAGGTCAACGGCTTCGTCGTTCGGGACGATTGCGAAGAGCCTTCGCATCCGCTTTCTGAAGGCACGATTCACGATTACTTGGTTGATAACGGCATCCCGGGAATATCAGGGGTCGACACTCGGGCGATCACACGCAAGCTTCGGTCGGCTGGTGTGATGATGGGAATTATCACTCCTAACGACGATGTTGAAACGGCACTGACGACTCTTTCAAAGGCACCTCGGTACGGCGAGTTCGATGTTGTTGGAAACGTCTCGACCGATGATATTTACGAATGGACAGGCGACGCTGGTGAGAAATCACGAGCGTTCTTCGACTTACGAGATCGGGCGCGACAGGGTGGTATGGGAATCGATGTCGAACGTGGCATTGGTCAGCGTGATCTCGGCGACAACTACATGAAGGTTGTGGTCAATGACTACGGTGTGAAGTTGAACATATTGCGTTCGCTTCGGGCACGTGGTTGCGAGGTAATTGTTGTTCCTGATGATGCTTCAGCTGAAGACATTTTGGGTCACAAGCCCGACGGTGTGATGCTTTCGCCTGGCCCTGGTGACCCAGAGCTTTTGGATCGTTCGGTTGCGACAGCAAAAGGGCTTGCTGGCAAGGTTCCTATGATGGGAATTTGTCTTGGACATCAAGTGATCGCTCGGGCGTTTGGGGCTTCGACTTTCAAACTTCACTTTGGTCACCGTGGTGGTAACCAACCGGTGAAGGATTTGGAATCGGGTCGGGTGTACGTGACGGCGCAGAATCACGGCTACGCGGTTGATGCTGATGGTTTGCCTGACAGTCTCGAAGTTAGCCATATCAACCTGAACGATCAGACGATTGAGGGTCTACGTCACAAGGACATGCCGATCATGACGATCCAGTACCACTCTGAGGCGTCACCAGGTCCGCACGATAGCGAGTATCTGTTCGATAGGTTCATTGGACTGATTCGAGCGGGGATGGGTGCGAAGGTTTAGATAGTTTTTTGGAATTGACCGCGATGAGAATCGAAGGCGGGTGATTGAGTTTCGGCAGAGCGTTGGCTGAAGAGACGTTTTCCCCTCACCCCAACCCTCTCCATGAGGAGAGGGTTGGTTATTTGTACGAGTAAGAAATGGTGCCATAGGCAGGCAGGAGATTTGATTGACTAACGGCGCGACGCCAGCGAAATCGGGAATAGACGAGACTCTGAAAAAAGTTCTGGTTATTGGTTCGGGGCCGATCATTATTGGTCAGGCTGCGGAGTTCGACTATGCGGGCACACAGGCCTGTCGTTCGCTTCGTGAAGAGGGTGTCGAGGTCGTTCTCGTGAACTCGAATCCGGCTACGATCATGACCGACGAGGACATGGCGGATCGGATTTACATCGAGCCGCTTACAGTGCCGGTACTCGAACGAATCATCGAACGTGAACGTCCTGACGGCGTGATCGGAACAATGGGCGGACAGACCGGGCTTAACCTCGTAGTCGACCTCGAAAAAGCCGGAATTCTCGATAAGTACAACGTAAGGACGCTCGGTACTTCGGTAGCAACTATCGAAATGGCTGAAGACCGAGAGCAGTTCCGTGATTTGCTCGAACGCCTTGGTGAGCCTGTGCTTCCATCTTTTGCTGTAGAGACAGTTGAAGACGCGGTCGAAGCAGGTCGTAAGATCGGTTACCCAGCAGTAGTTCGACCCGCTTATACGCTGGGTGGAACCGGTGGCGGAATCGCTCAGAACGAAGAGGAACTTCGAAAGATCGCTGCGGGCGGAATATCCGCCAGCAAGGTTGGTCAGGTTCTCATTGAGCAGTCGCTGCTTGGCTGGAAAGAAATCGAGTACGAAGTGATGCGAGACGGCGACGGAAACGTCATCACCATCTGCAACATGGAAAACCTCGATCCGATGGGCGTGCACACCGGCGACTCTATCGTCGTGGCTCCAAGCCAGACGCTCAACGACAAGGACTACCAGCGTTTGCGCACCGCATCGCTGAATATTATTTCCGGGCTCGGCATCAAAGGCGCCTGCAACGTTCAGCTCGCCTACCGACCTTCGAACATGGTCGCTGAGGTTGTTGGCGAAGGCGCCGGTTACAACGAGGAAGGCTCGATGTACTACGTCATCGAAGTGAATCCTCGTTTGAGCCGATCTTCAGCGTTGGCATCGAAGGCAACAGGTTACCCAATTGCTCGTGTCGCAGCGAAGATCGCACTCGGCAAGACGCTCGACCAGATTTCAAATGCTGTTACCGAGAAGACGACAGCCGCTTTCGAGCCTGCGCTCGACTACTGCGTCGTAAAGATTCCTCGATGGCCGTTCGATAAGTTCCCGACTGGTGACCGTTCGCTGGGGACTCAGATGAAAGCGACCGGCGAGGTGATGGCGATTGATCGTACGTTTGAGGCGGCTTTACAGAAAGCTGTACGTTCGCTTGAAAACGGTCGGGGGTCGCTGCTTTGGGAAGATCCCGAGTGGGGCAACGACGGTCCGCCAGACCTGCTTGCCGACGATGATCGTATTTGGAAGATGACTGCAGCTATTCGTGGCGGTCGCACGGCTGAATCGGTAACGCTGGAGACCGGGGTCGATCCGTGGTTTACACGTGCACTTCAGCGAATCGTGGGAATGGAGCGAAAGCTATTAGCAGAAGAGATCACGCCTGATTTGATGTGGCGCGCCAAGCGACTCGGATTCTCCGATTCGCAGATCGGTACGCTTGCCGACTATCTGCCTGAGCAGGTTCGCACTATGCGAAAAGATTGGGGACTGAAGCCCGTCTACAAGATGGTCGACACCTGCGCTGGTGAATTTGAGGCGGTAACGCCTTACTTCTACTCGACGTATGAGCAGGAGAACGAAGCTCTTCCAACCGGTCGTGAGACTGCAATCGTTTTGGGCAGCGGCCCGATTCGAATTGGACAGGGCATCGAGTTCGACTACTGCTCGGTTCACGCTGCTTGGGCGCTTCAAAAAGCTGGCGTTGAATCGGTGATGATTAACTCGAACCCAGAGACGGTTTCGACTGACTTTGACACTTCAGATCGTCTTTACTTTGAGCCTCTCGATGAAGAGAGCGTTCGAGACATTATCGAAAATGAAGGCGGTGGAGTTGCCGAGAATAACCCAGCTACGATGGTGCAGTTTGGCGGACAGACCGCCATCAACCTTTCGCAGTTGCTGGGTGTTGCCGATCTACCGGTTTTGGGTTCGACACCTGACGTGATCGACTTGGCTTCGGATCGTGGTCGGTTTGAGGAAGTTACTTCACGACATGGATTGCCACAGCCTCCGGGCGGAATGGCTTCTAACGTTGAAAGCGCACTTCAAGTCGCAAATAACGTCGGATATCCGGTGCTTGTGCGACCTAGCTACGTGCTTGGTGGTAGGGCGATGGAGATCGTTCAGACTCCGGCTGAGGTAGTTCGATATTTTGAAATGGCGATGAGAGAATTCCCTGGGCAGACGATTCTCATTGACCACTATTTGACCGGGCTCGAAGTCGAGGTCGACGCAGTTTGCGACGGCGAAGATGTGTTGATTCCCGGAATAATGCAGCACATCGAACGGGCGGGAGTTCACTCTGGTGACTCGATGGCTGTCTATCCCGCGCAGTCGCTGACTGAGGCGGAGGTCGAGACGATTGTCGACTACACACGTCGAATCGGACTGGCGTTGGGCGTTGTCGGGCTGATGAACATTCAATTTGTAGTCGCAGGTGGCGGCACATATCGAGGATTCAAATCTAGCGGAGCGAACCGTAAATCTGATGATCCAGAAATTTACATAATCGAAGTGAACCCGCGTTCTTCCCGAACAATTCCGTTCATTTCGAAGGTCACTCGAATTCCGATGGTTCGTATCGCTACTAATGTAATGCGCGGGATATCCATCAAAGAACAGGGATATAAAGGTGGACTCGCCAAGAAGCAGAACCTGATTGCCGTGAAGGCGCCAGTGTTCTCGATGTCAAAACTCGCCGGTGTAGATACTTACCTTGGCCCCGAGATGAAATCGACCGGTGAGGTCATGGGAATCGACACCACGTTCGTTGGTGCAGTTACCAAAGCGCTTCTTGGATCGGGAATGAACGTTCCTGCAGGTGGTGCAGTGCTATTGAGCATTGCTGATCCTGACAAAGCGGATGCGTTGGGTCTTGTTCGTACTCTCGATGAAGCGGGTCATACTATCTACGCTACGAGCGGAACAGCCGAGATGATCCGAGCGATGGGCATTGATGTTCACGAAGTTGAGAAACGACTCGAGAGCAAAGATGGTCGAACCGTTGTCGATATTATCGAAGACGGAACTGTGAGCGCAGTTGTGAATACGGTGACTGGCGATCGTTCGACAATGCAGGATGGTTTCCACATTCGTCGTTCAGCTGTGATGCAGCGTATTCCGTGCTTCACGTCTATCGACACTGCGCGTTGTGCTGTTGAGGCTGAGGGGTCGGTAGCAGGGGTAACTGGCGGTCAGGCGTACAACATCAAGACTCTTGCTGAGTACCTAGATGGCGAGTAGGTATTGATCGTTTCGGCTGGTCGGCTTGGTCTATGCCGAAACTAGTTCTATGCCTGTGGTTTCGCCGATTATTCGGGTGACGACTGCGAATAGGTCAGGGCGATCCCACGCGTAGCTGTCGTGTGCAACGTACGGAATGTCGACACCGTGCCGTTTGCCTACGACCTTGGCGTAGGCGTGACCGACGCGAAGTACGGCGTAGTAGTCGATCAGTGCTTTGTCTAAATCCTGTAGCTCATGACTTTGCGCCATGTAATCAGCGAGTGCTATTTCGAGCATATTGTCGATCTCTGCTTCTGGAATTCCGACGTCGTCAGGGGGGGGGCGATGGACAGGATCGTTTTGGTTACAGCTATGTCGTATTCAGGATCGGTGAACATTGCGTTGCCCCAGTCGATAAGTCCGGAAACTTCACCGTTGTGCATCAAGATATTGTTCGGGTGTAGATCGCCGTGGCAGATCGATAGGCTATCGTGCTGTTTGGGATAGTTGTTGTTCAACCAATCACTGATTTCAATAAGATCGGGCGCCTGAGCAGCTTCTGCAATGGCGGTTATGCGGCCGAGCAGACGAGTCGGTTTCATGTGATCGACATCTACCCCTGAGTTACCAAGATGATGCATCAGCTTTGTGGGGTCGAGACGATGCAGGCCATATTGAAGATTCGCCATTATCCCCGGGAATCTCGGGATGAGTGCTTGGTCGGCAAATATGGTTTCACCCATGTTCGATCCCGGTAATCGCTCCATCAGCAAAAACGGTCGGTTGAGCAGCAATTCACCAACGGAATCTATTGGCACTCTCGGAACTGCGTGGCCACCGCAAGCGGCGGCGTTTTGAACGGTCGATTCCCTGATGACTCTGTGAACTTCATGGGCATGGCGGAAATGTCTCAGTACGAGATCGCTTGGGAATTTCGCTGGTGCATTGAGAATCGTGAGCCCTAAGGTGTCAGTGTCGAAGCCGCCTTGTAGGCGCTTGATGTCTCCCGATATCGAGACATTTTCAGCAAGCTTCGTGCGTAGAAACGAGGTGAGTTGTTGAGACAGTTCCGAACGATTGTCGAAGGAATTTCCCAACAGATGCCTTTGCGCGAATTTAGGCCGACCGGCTAGTGGGCAACTGCCTCAGAGATTACACCAGGCAGGGTTACCGATATTGAAGTTCCTTCGGTTGTTCAGGTCGCCTATGTCATTCGGCTGTCAGTACCAGATCGTCTGAACGTAAAAAAAATACCCTGCAATTGCAGGGTATTCATAGAACAATGTTGGAGCAGAGCTAGGTTAGATCTTGGCTGCGCTAACCGATAACCATACTCGTGGAACAGTCTTTAGTTCCATCTCGTCCCAAATCTGTCCAAGACCCTTCTGAAGTGCTTCACGTCCGACATCCAATGGCACGCCGGGCATTACGCCTTCGATCCAGTCGGAGAACCCAGATATGTGATGCCAACCTTCGTGCGGAACTTCGACTCGATTGAAGTCGTTGACTAACACTTTGAATCCGGCGTTTTCGACTAGGTCGACGTAGTCCTGAGCTTTAAGCTGAATCCGTGATGAGACTTTCGCAGACTTGTCGGCAGATAAGCCATGTTCTCGTTTGAGGATGCGGAGTGATCGCATCATCCACTTCCGGAAGAACAGCAGGCTGTCATCTGGGTGCGAACCTTCGTAGAACGAAGTGTTGAATGCAAAAATACCGTTCGGCTCAAGCGTCTCTTTGATTTGGTCGACCAAAACCGTTTTTTCAGGGACGTAGTGAATCGAGTTGCAGTAAACAACTGCATCGACCTTGTCTTTGACGGCTCCGGTGAGGTTCTGCACCTCGGAGTGGACGTACTTGATTGCAACGTCCTTACGCTCACCAATCTCTTCCGCAGCGGCTTTAAGCGCGGTTCTGGAGTGGTCGACAGCGTAAATTACCGTGTCCTTGGCCGACTGAAGTCGTTCAAGGATAAGTTTGGTAATGCCACCGGTACCACAACCCAGGTCGACGATTTTTCGTTGCTTGCCAACTTCGGCAAGGTCGAGCAAACGTTCGTTTACCTTGGTGTAGAAAGGTAGGTTAGAGAAGCTTGTGAAGTTGTATTCTTCGCTAGCTGTTACCAAAATCGTGCCTCATGATCCGCTGCGTGCACAGCGCTTGTTCAGATTCGATCCCACGTATGATCGCGTGGATGAGCCACGGCATTCAGCAGCGGCCGGTTAATTCTATCAGAGCTTGCCGATTTCATTAAGGGAGTATTACTGTTGTTGCGCCGACGCTCAGTTCAATTCGTACTCGGTTTGATGCTCATGGCACTTGCCGCATCTTGCGGTGGGAACTCGGGCGCCGGTGTGCCGTTGATATTCGCGGCGGCTTCACTTTCAGATGTGCTTACTGAATCGGCGGAGATTTACGATCGAGAAACCGGGAAGCGGGTTGAGTTCAGCTTTGGCGGATCGCTGACGCTGGCGAATCAAATCGCCAAGTTGGGTGCGCCGGCTGATGGGGTTTTCTTTGTAGGTGAAGAACCTAAGACGATTTTAGGTGAGTTGGTGAACCCGGTTCCCAACGGCAGCATTGGATTGGTGAATACGCTGCTTGTGATCGCTTCCAAAGATGCCGGACATGTTGGGACATTGAGTGATCTGGCGTCGTCGGATGCCCGAGTCGCTATCGCCGATCCGTCGTTGGCTCCTGCGGGTCAGTTTGCCAAACAGGCGCTTGAATATGCTGGTGTTTGGGAAGAGATCGAGAGCGATTTGATATTTGCCGTGGATGTGCGGGCCGTGTTAGCTGCTGTGGAATCGGGTAATTCCGACTACGGAATCGTCTATCGCACAGATGCTTTCGGATCGGATTCGATTTCGATCATGAATGAGATATATGAAGGCTATTCGCCTATCGCTTACGTCGGTAGATCATTGAAGCTGGCTGAAAATTCGGCTTCTGCGGTGGAATTCTTCGAATTCCTTTCTAAATCGCCCACGGCACGTGATGTCTTCGAGTCCGCTGGATTTACAATCGGATTCGCCGGACCGGCCGGTACTTAGAATCTTGTCGATTTCCTATCTATAGGTATGAACTCAGATATTTCCATAGTTGCACTTTCATTGCAGATCGCACTCGTTGCGACGGCTGTGACGTTGCCGGTTGGCATGTTTGTGGCGTGGTTGTTAGTTAGGAAGCAGTTCAGAGGCAAGTTCGTTCTCGATGTCTTCGTTTCATTGCCGTTGGCGCTCCCGCCTGTAGTAGTTGGGTATGCGTTGCTGTGGATTGTGGGAACAAATGGCTGGATAGGGCAGTTGAGCGAGTCGTTGTTCGGGTCGACATTAGCTTTTACGTGGATAGCGGCGGCGTTGGCGGCGGCGATTGTTTCGTTGCCGCTTGTCGTTCGTTCGTTTGCAGCGGCACTTGCTGGGGTTGATCCTCGGCTCGAGGTTGCAGCACGGGGACTTGGTGCGGGATCGATTCGCACGTTCCTGACGGTCACGCTCCCTCTCGCTTATCGAGGTGTTATCGCCGGGGTGCTTCTTGGGTTTGTTAGGTCGTTATCTGAATTTGGAGCAACGATTATCGTTGCGGGGAACATTCCGGGGCGCACGCAGACGCTTCCGTCGGCGATATTCACACGTATCTCGGCAGGAAATACCGACGATGCTTGGAGACTGGCGCTGGTATCGGTTGTTCTGGGCGTAATTGCGTTGGCTGTTCACAATTGGTTACTGAAGCGAACGGCGAACGGAATATCTAGCTCGAACGGTGGGTTTCGATGATTTCGTTCGATATCCAATTGAATCATCCTGATTTTTCGCTTAGTGCAAAAGGCGAATTCGATGATGGAATTACGGCGGTGTTTGGTCCTTCGGGAGCAGGAAAATCTAGCCTTCTGAACTGTCTTGCAGGTTCGATCAAGCCTAGCGATGGTTGGGTCACGTTAGACGGAACCACTTTGTATTCGGGATCCGACGGTATTTGGGTTTCATCGGAAAAACGTAGGATTGGCACTGTGTATCAAGATGGAGCGCTGTTTCCTCACTTGAATGTTCGAAAGAATATTGAGTTCGGATGGAAGCTTTTGCCAGAAGACCAGCGACGACTTGATCCGCTTGAGATCGCCGATCTGCTTGGCCTGACGCATCTTCTTGATCGTGCCCCAAACGAACTTTCTGGTGGTGAACGTCAGAGGGTGGCTATCGCACGAGCACTGGCTACATCGCCAGCGTTGCTACTTCTTGACGAGCCTTTGGCGTCGCTAGATGCGGCACGGCGCGGTTCGATATTGAATTATTTGAAGCGAGTTCACGCTGAATTGAACATGCCGATGATCTATGTTTCGCACTCGATTTCAGAGGTTGTTTCAATAGCATCGTCGGCGATGTTGTTGAGAGACGGTGAGGTTGAAGGCTTCGATCGACCATCGGCTTTGCTGCTTGGGGCTATTTCTACGAGTGACGAAGTCGACAGCTTCGACAACATCCTTGACGGCGTTATTGGCGACTCTACGGATTACCTGACGACAGTGAGGATTGGGGAAGTCGATATCTCAACTCGGCACCAAAATAAGAACCCTGGCGACAGAGTTGTCGTTTCACTTGGTGCTAATAAGATAATTTTGGCGACGGACGAACCAACAAATCTTTCAGCGCGGAATATTCTTAGAGGAAGTGTTTCGGAAATATGGTCGAACACCGGCAAAGTATTCACCGAGGTAGACATCGGTGAAAAATTTATCGTAGAACTCACAGAAAACGCACTTAGTGACCTTGGTATAGCCGTTGGTCAGAACGTATTTTTAGTATTCAAATCAAGCAGCGTCGAAGTTTACGACGCCTGAGAATCCGAATCACACACATATGAAACGCACCGTAACGCTCGCGATGCTTGTCGGCATTTTCGCGATAGCCCTTGCCGCATGCTCGTCTGAGCCGAAACCAACTTCCACTCCTCGACTGACTGCTACGACAGTTGTTGTGCAACCAACGAGGGATGCACAACCCGTTGTGCCTTTGGAGGCGGAGCTCGATCGTAAGACGGCGATGTTGTTGGGTCTAGATTTGCATCGTCAATTATGGGCGACTCGTCCCTCAAACAACTATAAGTTTGGATTTCAGTGGAACGTCGGCGAATTTGCCTACGAGAGGGCAAATGTTGAGGTGAGGGTTCTCAAAAATGAACTTGAGGCTGTGCTGTGGGCCGACAATGCTGTGAAAGTCGATGGCACTGAGGCTGCTGGATTCGATGTGCCAGCTGAACCGAATCACGACGATTACTACACCGTCGACGGTTTATTTGCCGTTATCCAAGAAGCTATCGAGAGCGAGCCTGCGCGGGTATCACTCGGATTCGATTCGGCGTTCGGGTTTCCGACTTCGGTTGTGATCGAGTTTCCACCGAGCAGCGAGCATAAGGACATTTCGTTCTTCGCTGCACAGCTCGTTGCGATTCCGGGTCCACCTGAATAAATTGGCTTAGCGTTCGCTGGTGAGATCGTTTTACGCGGTTGCCAATCGTCTTTCGAGAACCTCAGGATGACATTTGCAACGTTCTTGGCTGTTCAAGAATTACCGGGTGTTTGCTTGCCCGGCAGGGCAGAGATCGAGTAGGACGCATTCTGCACAGAGCGGATCGTTTTTGGCGCAGACTCGCGCTGCATGACCGTCGAGTTGGGCGTGGAAATCGCCCCACATATCAACATTTGGATCAAGTTTTGATTCGAAGAGTCGTTGGTAGTCGGCGTATTTGTTGCCTCCGACCTTCCAGCCGAGTCGGTCGACCAGTCGGCGTGTGTAGGTATCCATCACGAACCTTGGCTTTTTGGCTGCGTAGAGAATGATGTCGTCGGCAGTTTCTTCGCCAATTCCGTAGATATTCAATAAACGCTATCGCAACTCGGGAAGTTCTAGTGCGAAGAGGTTCGCGTCGTCGCCATCGAATTCTTCTACGAGTGTTCGAGCAAACGCTTTTAGCTTCTTGGTTTTGGTGTTTTAGTAGCCAGACGAGCGGATCGCCTCGATTAGATCTTCATCGTTGGCCTCGTGAACTGCTTTGTAGCCCCAAATTCCGGCGTCGCGGAGATTCACCAAAGCTCTCTTGGCGTTATTCCAATTGGTGTTTTGAACCAGAATTGCTCCTGCCGAAATCTCGAAGCCTGCGTCTTTGCCAGAGTCGTATTCGACTGGCCACAAGTTGCGATGACCGATTTTCTCTAGAAGGCGGTTGTATATTTCTAGGAGTAGTTCGGTTGAGGGTGTGGTTGGCATTGGGAGGTGAGCAAGGTAGGAGATTAGTTCGCCGTGTAGTGAGTGTCGGAATACGCCGCTGCAAGGGGGAGAAAGATACTGAAATGAATTCAGCATGACAATGGAAATGGATAGTCGATGCTCACAGGATTTGTGAGATAATTGATATCCAGTAATAGCGTTAATTGAAGTGACAGGAGCCACCTTTGCAGACGATGTTCGAGAGACTGGATGCAGCAGCAGCCAAGATGGAGAGTTTCGTTTGTGTGGGTCTTGATCCCACTCCTGAACGCGTTCCTATCGACGACATTTTGGCGTTCAACTGCGCCATTGTCGACGCCACCAAAGACGTGGTGTCGGCCTTCAAGCCTCAGTTTGCCTACTACGAGGCGATGGGAATCGAAGGCTTCCGGATTCTTGAAAAAACCATTCAGCACATCAGAGATGTTGCACCCGATCACGTGATTGTTGGGGATGGCAAGCGAGGTGATATTTCCACTACTGCAACTGCCTACGCAACCGCCATGTTCGAAGTGTGGGATGTGGATATTGCGACCATCTACGCCTACCAAGGAAGCGATTCAGTCGAGCCGTTTTTGCAGTATCCGGGCAAAGGCGTTTACATCGTTTGCCGAACATCGAACCCTAGTTCGCGTGATATTCAGGACCTCGTGGTAGATGGAGCGGATCATCAAGAGCATGTATTCGATCGAGTAGCCGATATGGCAGATCGATACGCTAGATCAGAGAATGTTGGCCTGGTTGTTGGTGCAACATATCCCGACGATCTACGTGCACTGCGGTCTAAGCACGCTGCGCCTTTCCTTATCCCTGGGGTTGGTGCACAGGGCGGTGTAGCTGAAGAAACGGCGCGTGTCGGTGTTAACGAACAGGGTGGCGGATTCATCGTGAACTCTTCGCGGGGGATTATTTACGCATCGAGCAACCCTGAAGATTTCGATATTGCTGCTCGTGGCGAAGCCGAAAAGCTGAAGAATCAGCTCAACGATGCGCTGAAGCCAAACGGGTCGTTTAGTGCCGAAACTGTGACGGTCGAGTAGCTCGCGTAATTTCGCGGTGGATCGTTTGTATGCCAGTAACACCTTTTAACGTTGGCGACCGTATAACTCTCAAGAAAAAGCATCCTTGTGGCGGTTTTGAGTGGGAGGTTTATCGTATTGGTGCCGATATTGGTATGAAGTGTTTGACATGTGAACGTCGGATGATGCTGACCCGACGGGATGCCGAGAGAAGAACGGTAGCCAGAGTTGAAGCGGTTAGTGATGTTGACGATGAATCGCAATCGGCACCGGCGACCGAATAATTATCGAGATAAGTGACGTTTCAACTGCCGTGTTAGCGTGTACTCGGTGTAACCTTGTTCTCACTTCAGACTGGCATTGCGATGCCGACGCTGAACGCAGGCGGATCGTACTGGCGCAATGCCAACGACCAACAATTGGATGGAGGCTGACAACATGATGGAGCTGGTAATCGACAGCATTCGAGTTAGTTTGCTCAACCACCAACGCGTCGTGATTCTCAAGCAGAAGGAAGTCGATCGATACCTTCCCATATGGATCGGCCCGCCTGAGGCGGACGCTATCGCCGTTCGATTGCAAGAAGTATCTGTTCCGCGTCCTTTAACACACGATTTATTGCTCAACTCCATTAAAGATCTCGGTGGTGTGATCGATCACATCGTTGTTTCGAGTATGGAGAACGATACTTACTATGCAACGATCGTGGTTCGGCAGGGCGACAAGACGGTTGAGATAGATGCTCGACCTTCCGATGCTCTAGCTCTTGCCGTTCGCGCTGGTGTTCAGATATTTGCGGCGCCTGAAGTAATGGACAAGTGTGGAGTGCGGCTCGACAAGGACAGTGGTCTTGCTACTGTCGGTGAAGATGCCGCGGGTGCCGCTGCTGCTCCTGCTCGTGAGGCAGGTGGTCCGGTTGGGGCCGAAGAAGCCGAGAAGCTATCGGTATTTGCCGACTTCATCGAATCGCTTGATCTGGGAGATATGGATACGCCTAGTGGCTATAACGATAATCCCAGCGGTGACAAACCGGCTGGTGACGAGCCTGTCGCAGGTGGTTAGCTGGGTTGGGCGAGCTTATCCGGTAAGTAAAAATCGATCCCGTATTTAGCGGGGTCTTTTCTTTTAATACGTGGTTTCTGTCGTGTTTCAAGTTTGTTTCAGTTGTTATCACTTGAACTAGTGGTAAATTCGTCTCAAAAGACGAGCCAGTTTCGTGGAAATTTCGTTTGGATTCTGTTGCGCTTGTGATAGCATGCACAATCGGTCATTTAGAGCAGGGGATACCTTGTCGGACGCACCAAAATCGCCTCCCGAGTCATCGGGGAAGGGCAATGAAAACGGTGATTTGCCAGGTTCATCCTCGGATCAAGCAACAAGTGGCTGGCCCGCAACAATTGCGTTGCTGGGGCGAGTAGGTGGGATCGGCTGGTTTGTCGGTACTTCTATAGCTCTGGGTTCGTACGGCGGGTATTGGCTCGATCGACAATTTGAAACGGCTCCTGTCCTCACAATCGTTGGGCTGGCGTTGGGCGTGGCAACTGCATTTGTTGGCATGTTCCGGCTTCTCAGCGCGATTAGAAGAGGGCGGTAACAGCCAACAGAGAACGAAAGAGAATCAGGTACAGGCCGCTTGGGAAAGCTTCTTTCTAGTCCCAAACTCCTTGTCATCGCCATCGCTGCTGTTGCAGCGTTGTTAGTCTCGGTAGCCGGTGGCGCACTTGGTGCATCATTCGGTTTGGGATTCCTTGGCGGTCCGATTCCGTTTATCTCGATCCCAGCCGAGCGAGTTGCCTTTATTGGTAGCTACCAGCTCCTGAACTCAACTGTTATGTTCTGGTTCGGTGGGCTGATTCTTCTCTTCATCGCATGGCGAGCGGGTCGAAACGTGAAAGACGTTCCTTCCGGTTGGCAGAACCTGATGGAGATGATTTACGAATTCTTCAGCAACACCGTTGACGGCGTTGCTGGTGGAAGGCCTAAGGCGGGCCGACGTTTCCTCGCATTGGTAACCACTATTTTCCTTGTCGTGATGATTATCAACTGGGTTGGAATTCTCCCCGGTGTTGGATCAGTAGGCCGGATCGAATCTATCGAAGAGTGGGTTCACCACCATGTCGAAAAGTTCGAGGCTGAAGTCGAAGATGCTCACCCTGCTTACACCCACGAGCAGGTCGAAGCTGCTGCGTTGGTTCACCTTCTTGAAGAGCACGGCGAGGACACGTTTGTTGCGTTCGACGGTATCTTCGTTCCGCTTGGTCAGGGCGAGCAGGCACGTGTTCCTCTGAACAAGATTATTTCTTTCACTGAGACAGACCTCCATGAGATTGAAACCGCCATCGAACGTGGCGATGATCTGTCTCACGTTGAGGCGCTTGAAAACATTCACCACGACATTGAAGCTGGTGTTGTGAAGAGTGAATTTACTTACGACGAAGGCGGCTCGAACGAGAAAGATTACAACTTCACTGGCCAAACGGCTGGTCTGTTGGTTCCTTACCTTCGTGGTGCTTCTACTGATATCAATACCACGCTAGCAATCGCCATTATTGCGATGTTCACGGTTCAGTTCTGGGGCTTCCGAGCTCTGGGCGTTCGTGGATACGGCGGCAAGTTCTTGGTCAACCCGATTACGAAGGGTCCGATCGCAACATTTGTTGGTGTACTTGAGGCGTTTGGTGAGCTGACTCGAACGATCAGTTTTACTTTCCGTCTATTCGGCAACATGTTTGCCGGTGAAATTCTGCTTATAGCGATGGCGTTCTTGCTGCCGCTTGTCGGAATCATCCCATTCATGGGTCTGGAATTGTTTGTGGGCGTTATCCAGGCGTACATCTTCGCAATGCTCACTCTTGTATTTGGCGTCATGGCAGTCGCGAGTCACGGTGATCACGACAGCCACGCGGAGGATCACTGAGAACAGCGATCCCCTTGAAATAGGCGTGGTGGGCGACATGAATCATTGTGATTGGCCACCGACGCATAGAACGAAGTTACTAGGAGAAATAAATTGGATGCAGAAGCAGTAAAGCCTCTGGCAGCAGCAATCGCAATCGGCGTTGGAGCCCTTGGCCCGGCCCTTGGTATTGGATTGTTGGCCGGTAAGGCTATGGAAGCTTTGGGCCGAAACCCTGAGGCTACCGGTCCTGTTCAGCAGAACATGATTCTTGCCCTTGCGTTCGCAGAAGCCATCGCTATTTATGCGTTGGTTGTTGCGATCATCATCCTATTCGTCTAATTCAATCGGAATCCGTATGACTTGCCTGTGCGAGAGTTTTCTCTTGCTCAGGAGTCGCTAGCGGCCCGGTGACGGCGAATTTAGTTCGTCGGCATAACCGATAAAGGAACGAATATGGAAGCGCTTGGAATAACACTTCAGCAGTTGCTAACTCAGTTGGTTAGCTTTCTGATCCTGTTTTTCCTGTTGTACAAGCTGGCGTATGGCCCGATTATGGGCATGCTCGACGGCCGTGCACTGAAAATCAAGGAGAGTTTGGAAGCAGCTGAGACAGCACGTCTCGATGCAGCATCTTCGGCCGAACGAGTGGAAGCAGAAATTGCTTCAGCGCGTGTAGAAGGCCAGAAGATTGTGGCAGAGTCGCGTGAAGCAGCTTCGAAGCTTCGTGAACAAGAGCAGGGACGTGCACGTGAAGAGGTCGAGACGATGCTCGAACGTGCAAGAGTTGAAATTAGTCGCGAGAAAGATTCTGCTGTGGAACAAGTTCGTAAGGAATTTGCGAGCCTCGTTATCACAGCTGCTGAACGAATCGTTGAAGGGTCACTTGATGCCAAGTCTCACTCCGGCCTTATAGATAGGGTTTTGGAAGAAGGACTTAGCGAGAGGAAGAACTAGAGAACTTGTTGAATTTCGATTTGATGAGAACTCTGTAGTAGCAATGGCAGCAACCGGACGAAGATATGCACATGCAGCTTTCGAGCTGGCTAAAGAAAAGAACAACCTCGACCGTTGGGAGAAAGACCTGGCGCAAGCGGCTGAAGTTCTTGGCGATAAAGATGTATTGAGTTATCTCGATGCACCTCAGGTGACGGACAGCGCAAAGCTGGACGGTATCGGCAAGCTTCTTTCGGATGTTGATGTGTTGGTACGAAACTCTGTGAACCTGATGACGGTGAATCGTGACATCACTAAATTTGCGGACATGTTCCGGATCTTTAGTGAAATGGCCGATGAGCACCGCGGTATCGCAAGAGCCGAGGTGACTACAGCGGTTCCACTTGATGACGCTCGACGCAGCAAAATTGCTGCACGTTTGGCGAAGTTGGTGGGGCGAGACGAAGTAAAGATTACTGAGATCGTTGATCCCGAGATCATCGGCGGAGTCGTAGTGAGAGTCGGCGACAGGCTGGTTGATGGGAGCACTCGCACTCAGTTACGAGCATTGCGTGATTCATTGGCCGAGCGGCCAGTCGATTAGGGCGAAAAATCCCGAATAGGGAAAATCAACGGCCGATCGATCAGGCCAGTAGAGTATTTAGACGGGTTTTACCCGGAGAGAGAGTCCAATGGCAGTACGAGGTCAGGACATAGCCTCTGTTATCAAGAGGCAAATTGAAGATTTCGGTGGCGACATCACTCAGGTGGACGTCGGAACCGTTATCGAAGCCGCAGACGGTACGGCTCAGATTCACGGACTCTCAGGAGTTCGGTATTCAGAGCTGCTACAGTTCCCCGGCGATATTTTTGGACTAGCACTGAACCTCAACGAGGACAGTGTTGGTGCGGTGATTCTCGGTGATTACATCCAAATAAAAGAGGGTGACGAGGTTCGCAGCACGGGTCGAATTATTGAAGTTCCTGTTGGTGATGCAATGCTGGGTCGAGTCGTTGACTCACTCGGTGTGCAGATCGACGGCAAGGGCACAATCGCTACTACTGAGTCGTACCCGGTCGAGAAAATCGCCCCTGGTGTTGGTGCTCGGCAGTCGGTTGACCAGCCTGTGCAGTTTGGTCTGAAGATCGTTGATGCGATGGTTCCGGTTGGCCGAGGACAGCGAGAGCTGGTTATTGGTGACCGTGCAACTGGTAAGACTTCGGTCTGTATCGACGCACTCATCAACCAGAAGGACAGCGGAATCATTGGTGTTTACGTGGCCATTGGCCAGCGTGCATCGAAGGTTGCGCAGGTTGTAACTCGATTGGAAGAGAACGGCGCTCTCGACAACACTGTCGTTGTTGCTGCTAACGCTTCCGACCCAGCAGCTATGCAGTACCTTGCTCCTTATACGGGCTGCGCAATTGCTGAATATTTCATGGCTCAAGGTAAAGACGTACTCATCGTTTACGATGACCTTACGAAGCACGCTTGGGCTTACCGACAGATGTCACTATTGCTTCGCCGTCCTCCAGGGCGTGAGGCTTACCCCGGTGACGTCTTCTACCTCCACTCACGCTTGCTGGAACGAGCTGCTCGCCTGAACAAGGATGCGGGTGGTGGTTCGATTACTGCTCTGCCGATCATTGAGACGCAGGCTGGTGACGTTTCGGCTTACGTTCCTACTAATGTTATTTCGATTACCGACGGTCAGCTCTTCCTTGAGCCTGATTTGTTCAACTCGGGTGTTCGACCTGCTGTGAACTCGGGTATTTCGGTTACACGTGTCGGATCTTCGGCTCAGTCGAAGGCTATGAAGTCGGTTTCAAGCTCGCTTAAGGCTGAAATGGCTCAGTATGCAGCGCTCGTTACGTTCGCTCAGTTTGGTACAGACGACCTCGACGCCGTCACCCGACGACAGCTGGAACGTGGTGCTCGATTTACAGAGTTGTTGAAGCAGGACGAAAACTCACCATTGTCGGTTGAGGCTCAGGTTTCAGCGTTGTACGTCGCAGGCAAGGGCGCTCTTGAAGACGTTGCTGTTGAGAACGTTCGAGCGTGGGAAGCTCAGTGGCATGACTATGCTGCTGCGAATATTCCTGAAGTTCTGAAATCGATTGCTGACACAGGTGATTTGAGTGACGACGCTAAGTCGAAGCTTGATGATGCTGTTGTAGCTTTCAAGCAGACCGTCAGCCTCTAAGAATTATTCGAACCAACTCGATAACACTGAAACTAACAGAGACAAGAATTGCCGAGTACCAAGGACTATAGAGATCGAATTCGTTCGGTTTCGAACACAGCGAAAGTCACGGGCGCAATGCAGATGATTGCAGCGTCGAAGATGAACCGTGCCCAGAATATGGTGCAGGCGGGTCGTCCTTACGCTGATCGAATACGTGACGTGCTCGGTGATCTTGCAGCTCTCGCCGCTAAAGACGATGATGCGCCGACTGTCGACCTTTTGAAGGTTCGACCGGTGAAGAAGACTCTCGTTCTATTGGTTACTCCTGACCGTGGACTGGCTGGTGCGCTTGTTGGAAACCTCCAACGTGCTGCTGCCAAGTTCATTCATGAGGCAGAAGGCGAAGTTTCGGTTGTGACTGTTGGTCGTAAGGGTGAACGTTTTGTCACCCGAACCGGTCAGGATCTGATGGCAAGTTTCACGGTTCCCGACCGACCAACCTTGGATGACACGATCGCTGTGGGCAAGATGCTGGTTGGCGAGTACAGCTCGGAGCGTGTTGATCGGGTCGTTCTTATTTATGCAAAGTTCATCAACACTGCTGTGCAGGAAATTACTGCACGACAGCTTCTACCAGTCGAGCCTGCTGAGCGCGGGGACGACGATGTAGATAAGTTGGAAGAGCTCGATTACATCTACGAGCCGAGCATCAATGATGTGCTCGCGTCGCTCGTACCGCGATACATCGAAACTCAGGTGTATCACGGAATTCTCGAAGCGTTTGCTAGCGAACACTCTGCTCGGATGATTTCGATGCAGAATGCGACGGACAACGCCAATGAGATTGTCGAGGGCTTGACTCTCGATTTGAACAAAGCACGGCAGGAATCTATTACTGCCGAGCTTCTTGACATCGTGGGTGGCGTGGCCGCCTTGGAAGGCTAATAGAATAACAGCCGTCCATCGGGCGGGTATCGCAAGACCAGGAGAGCCTCAGTAATGGCTAAGGGTAGTAAGGGCAAAGTAGTTCAGGTAATTGGAACCGTCGTTGACGTTGAGTTCCAGGCTGGCGAACTGCCAACAATTTATTCAGCTGTAGAACTTCAGAACGAAGGCGAACGCCTGGTACTCGAAGTTGAGCAGCACGTTGGAAACAGTTGGGCACGTTGTCTGGCACTCGGTGCGACCGAGGGTCTGGCACGGGGCATTGAGGTAACCGACACCGGTTCGCCAGTTATGGTTCCAGTTGGGCAGGCTTCGCTTGGTCGACTGATGAACGTGCTTGGTGACCCTATTGACGGCGGAGAAGAATTTCCTGCTGACACTTTACGATGGCCTATTCACCGTAAGGCGCCGTCATTCGCTGAACAGTCGGGGACGACCGATGTGCTCGAATCTGGCATCAAAGTTATCGACTTAATTACTCCTTTTGCTAAGGGCGGTAAGGTAGGTCTCTATGGTGGTGCTGGTGTAGGCAAGACGGTTGTTATCACTGAACTCATTCGAAACATCGCACAGGAGCACTCTGGTGTATCCGTGTTCGCTGGTGTGGGTGAACGATCCCGTGAAGGTAACGACCTCTGGGGTGAGATGATCGACTACGGTGTTATGGATTCCACAGCACTCGTGTTTGGTCAGATGAACGAGCCACCAGGAACTCGAGCACGAATCGCCCTTACGGGTTTGACGATGGCCGAGTACTTCCGTGACGAAGAGAAGCGCGACGTGCTTCTTTTCGTAGACAATATTTACCGATACATTCTTGCCGGTATGGAAGTTTCAGCACTTCTCGGCCGAATGCCATCTGCGGTGGGTTACCAGCCGACTTTGTCGACTGAAATTGGTGACCTTCAAGAACGAATTACTACGACTAAAGACGGTTCGATTACGTCCTTCCAGGCTGTATACGTACCTGCTGATGACTACACCGACCCGGGAATTGTCACAACGTTCGGTCACCTCGACGCTAACGTGTCGCTCGACCGTGCTCTTGCTGCACAATTCTTGTTCCCTGCAGTCGATCCACTGGCTTCGAACTCTCGAATTCTTGAGCCTGCGCTTGTTGGTGAGGAACATTACGATGTTGCTCAGAACGTGAAGCGGGTTCTACAGCGCTATAAGGACTTGCAGGACGTTATTGCAATTCTTGGTATCGAGGAACTTTCTGAGGAAGACCAGGTCACTGTTGGACGCGCACACCGCATCCAGCGATTCCTGACTCAGCCGTTCTTCGTTGGTGAAGTGTTCACTGGTATTCCAGGGCAGTACGTTCCGGTCGCTGAGACTGTTCGGGGATTCAAAGAAATTCTCGAAGGCAAGCACGATGATTTGCCAGTGCAGGGGTTCTACATGGTCGGCACAATTGACCAAGCTGTTGAGAAGGGCAAGAAGATTCAGGAGGAAACCGCAGCCGCTAGCTAAAGCGGGTTAGGTTTCTAGAGGACATCAAATAGTTATGGCTAAACTTCAGTTAGCAGTTGTTACCGCCGAGGGCGAAAGCTTTTCGGGTGAGGTAGATATGGTCGTTGCACCGGGAGGACTCGGTGAATTCACCGTGCTGCCTTCGCACGCTCGAATGATCTCGACTCTTGCTGCGGGCGTTCTTCGTTTTGATCAGGGTGCCGATTCTGTTTCGCTGGCGATGTCGGGCGGTTTCTTGGAAGTTTCTGACAACCGAGTGACTGTTCTTGCCGATGCTGCTGAGCGGGACGATGCGATCGACCTAGAACGGGCGGAGATTGCTCTGGCTCGGGCGCAGGAGCGCATCGCTGGAACGACTGCTGATATGGATCTTGAACGTGCAACGACTGCACTTCGACGGGCTAGGGTTCGAGTAAATCTCGGTCGCCGACGTCGCGACCGCGGTCTGAGCTAGGGTGTTTGGGCGTTTGGCTCGGGCGTCGTCGGACGACTTGGTCGCCGCGTCGAGTCTCCCCCTCTAACTCCCCCACTCTGGGGGAGGACAAATATGAATGAAAAGCCCTCGGCGTAACGCCGGGGGCTTTTTGTTGTTGGGAGAATTTCACTTGCCCACACCAGTCGGACTTCCCGAGTGCATCCGAGGGATCTGGTGCGTGTTCGCGTTATGTGGTGAGTGACTGGGTGCAGTCGGCGAAGAAGCCCGTTGGTGCCAGCCAGCGATTGACCCTGAAAATGAATTCAGGGTGACAGTGGCAAGCGTTACGATCCTACGTCGACCAACTTCACAGGGTGACAGTTTTCGATGTTAGCCGGGTCGCTTGTTCTCCGGCTGCTTGATGTGATGTCTGATTCCGTGGCCGGCGAATGGTTCGTCGGAGTGCCGAGGGATTATGTGCAGATGAGAGTGCGGGTGACTCTGACCTGCCGCCGGACCGCTATTCTAGCCAACGCTGTAGCCGTCGGGCGCGTACTTATCGTCGAGCATGTTCTTGGCCTGCTCGAGCAGGCTTTGGGTTTCGTCCCATTCTTCTTTCGTTAGGTCGAAGACCGTTTCTCGATGTGCGCGAGGAAGGATCATTCCACCGCCAACAAGGATCGGGTCGCCGGTGTCCATGAAGTAGCAGAGTGTTCCCTCGATGAGAACCGACGAGTGTTCAACTCCGTTGCAGAACGAGCAGTCAGTCAATTTCGATCCTCGGTGTTCAGATTAGTTGGTTCGACATTAGCGCCGAAAGTGTAGCGCACACTCGGGCGCCGACGAGCGCGAAAAGACCCGGCATAACGCCGGGTCTTTTCCACAACATCCTTGGAGCATGACCTACTCCAGAGAAGTCGATTCGTGGTTTGGTATACCGACTTACCCGAACGAAATCAGTTCTTGCCTTATGGCGTTTAACACTGCTTCTGTTCGGTTGCCCGCAGACATTTTGCGCATGATGTTTGCAACGTGGCGTGCGATTGTGTTGTGGCTAATACCAAGTTCGCTTGCCATTTGTTTGTTGCTGAATCCGGCAGCGATTAGCCGGGCCACCTCTAGCTCACGATCGCAAGTTGCGGCGGTTTGCCTGGGTGGCGCAGCATGCCTGAAGACGATTGCTGGTCGGTAAGTTGGACCAGCGGTTGGGTATGTGTATGTAGCTTTCAATTCGAACCTCGATTGGCGTTTGGCTGTTTCTTTACTTAGCCGCAACGCACGCCCTATGAGGGTGGCGTATTCGAGAGGGTTTACGAATTGATTCGTAAAGCGCGCTGCTACAGCTGGACTTGATGCACCGATTTGGTGACAGTCCTGCCGGAGAATGGATATCTTGACGCGCTTCTTGCCGTTGATAAGCGGCGTGCCCAACTTCGTTTGGTGGTTCGATTGGGCAGAAGGTGCGCTCACAAACAAATGCGAGCGGATTTATATAACCGGTAGGACGTTACTTGGTCGGGGCGACCATGATCACGGACTTTGTAAGGAAAATTACGTTTCTCATCTTTTTGATTTACCCCTGTCTTTGAATCGGGTTTGGGAAAAGCACTGAATCAGTAGGTCGTTCAGGCATAGCAACGTAATCTAACATAACCCTTTTGCACTACGACTAACAAATATTGGTTACGTGCGTTAGTTGCGCTCGTCGTCGGACGACTCGGCTCCGCGTCGCATTGACGTTAGGTTCCATCGTCGTCGAATGACTCAGTCACGCGTCGCAGTCTCGTTAGTCGGCTCGTCATCTAATGACTCGGATCCGCGTCGAAATTCTCCTACGCTTGCCCTTCCGTCTGGAAGAGGGTAGCGGCAACGTTAGTCGCTGTTATCGGTTCTCCCCCGGATCGGGGGAGTTAGAGGGGGAGACTGCGACGCGGAGCCTAGTCGTTCGATGACCAGAACAGTTATCCCCTTCCAGACGGAAGGGCTAGGGTAGGAGAATTGCGACGCGCGACCAAGTCGTTCGACGACGCCCGGAGCATTCACGCCAGCTAACGCAGGTAGTACGTCATCGACTGTAGGGACAGAACCGGGTCGATACCTCGCATCGTTACGCCTTCGGGTACTTGTGGCGACAGCGGAGCGTAGTTAAGTATCGATTTAATGCCTGCTAGGACCATGGCATCGATCACTTCCTGAGCATGGTCGATCGGGACAGTGACGATACCGATTTTGATATCAAGTTCTTTCACTGACTCGGTTAACTGCGATATCGACTGAACGTGAAGACCTGAAATCGTTTTACCTACGATGTCGTGGCTTGTGTCGAAGGCGGCGCTAATATTGAAACCTTCTGGAGCGAAGCCAGGATAAGAAACAACAGCCCGACCGAGCCTTCCCATACCAACAACCGCCGCGTTCCAGGTTCGGTCGAGACCAAGGATTTCGCGGAGCTGACGTTCGAGCATCGCTACGTCGTATCCACGTCCTTGTTTACCGAATCGCCCGAAGTAAGAAAGATCTTTCCGAATCTGAGCAGGGGTCATCTGTAATCTCGAGCCCAGTTGCTCAGAGGAAATGACTTCTTCGCCGGCGGACGAATACTGCGTGAGGACTCTCACGTACAAAGGCAGCCGTTGAATAACGACTTCTGGAACCGGAAATTCCGAACTTAAATTGTCACTATTGTTGGGAGTTGTCATTGTGCGCGTAGCATCACATAAAAGAGAAGCAAAGCCGTGTGTGCTTTGTATCACACTGTATAAATAATCGCACGTGTGCTGTAGTACGGCGAATGTATGCTGTTGGTAAGAATTTCGATCAAATAGGGGAGAAGCTGATGAAACTTCGAGAAGTGGGGCGTGTTGCGGCGATATTAGGCGCTACGCTGACGTTTCTCGTCGGAGCTGTCAGTATTGTCCTCGGCGTTGTGAATTCGTCGCCTGACCAAGGCGGCGGATCGCTCGTCATACGGGGCTTGGTACTTGTGGCGTTATCGGTAGTTGCTGGATATGCCGCCTCGATCAGTATTCGCAAACCCGAAATGGCATCGATTCAACTAGTGGTGGTTGCAGTGCTTGGCAGCGTCGCCGCATTTCGAAGTTTTTGGATTGCCGCGGGTGTCTTGGTCGTATCCGCTGCGATTGTTTACTCAAGCCGAGAGAGCTAGCCGTTAGTCGCGCTCGTCGTCGAACAACTCGGCTCAGCATCGCAATTCTCCTACCCTAGCCCTTCCATCTGGAAGGGGATCGTCGCGGCGTTAGCTCCGGGCGTCTCGGGCGTGACTTGGTAGCGCGTTGCAGTTGCGTCAGTTGAGATTTGCCAGCAATGCTGCAATTGGGGAGAAATATCCTGAAAATGAATTCAGGATGACAATGGTCATTGAGGGTTGGTTTGAGTGTACGCAGCTTTGAAACTAACGGTTCTCCCCTAGAGTGGGGGAGTTAGAGGGGGAGACTGTGACGTGTGACTGAGTCGTTCGGCGACGATGGAACCTAACGCCGCAGCGACTAAAGCGCCTTAAACAAAAAAGGCCCCGGTATCAATTACCAGAGCCTTAAGAGTTCGGTAGTTGCAATTATGCAGCTACGACTTTAGCCGGAGTGGCGGTCTCAGACATTGCTCGACGTGCAGCCTCTTTCGAGTCCACCGTAAACGAGCACTGGAGGCAAGACAAACTCTTGCTATCTGGGAATACGACGAGCTCAATGTCGCCGTGGCACTTCGGGCATGCCTTTAAGTAAAGCACTGTAGTTCCTTCTTCTTTCGTCCCCGCCAAAACACTGGTCGGGGCGTTCATAAAATTTTGGTCCCGATTGCGTTACGAATCCTGTAACAAGATTCACTCCGTAAAACGAGCCGGGGCAGATACTACTACGAAAAATCTCAAGATACAAGATATCTATATCCGATTTCGTAAACATTTGGTTAACGGCCCGTGAGCGAGTCGTTAGGTAACGACGAAATCATGCGCTTAAGTTTACACGACCTGTGTCAACTATTACAATAGTAGTCGTGTTATTTACATTGACTCGGTTAGCCGATTCGTTCGTAGATGACCAGATTTAGATTTTAATACCGTCTTCATTCGCTTCATTAAGGAAAATTCTTGACTCAGAACTATGAGCAAACACCCGACGAGCAGGAACAAGCCGGTAAACAGGATCTCGCCTGGTCGCGTTCAAAGAATTTGAACCGAATGTTGACTGAGCTATTCGAAATCGCTTCGAGTGGTGACGAAAACCGCAGCGTTCCGATGAATGTGAATCGCCCTAGCAGTAGTCAGCAGTCTCATCGAGTTCCGCCGACTACTCGGATAACAGGGGTTTACGTAATCAGTGTGGCGGCTCGATTGGCTGATATGCATCCGCAGACGTTGCGTAAGTACGATAAGGAGGGGTTGGTTAGTCCGCAGCGATCGGGTGGGAGCCGACGGCTTTACTCTGATTCCGACGTTGAACGCTTGCGCGTAATTCGTCGGCTTGCTGACGGATTAGGATTGAACTTGAATGGTGTTAGCTTAGTGCTCGATCTGGTGAGATCATTAACGGATATCGTTTCGCTACTGGAGAGCAGCCCTGAAGTATCAGATACGGGGGCTGCGAGAGTGGCGGCAGACGAGCTTCGACAGATACTCTCGTATGTTGGCGCTGATTAGCTGGTCTAATCTTGTCCAATTCATTTCTTTTCATTAATAGGTCATTAAAAAACGTTGTCAGAAACAGAAGACAAAATACCGCAGGAAGATTCTGCGGAATCGGAACAATCTACGGATTCCGCCAACATCGAAAATTCGTCAGGCGAATCAAATGATGAACTAGCGGAAGCACTTCGAGAGAAGGATCAATTCAAACGTCTGGCTCAGCGAGCGCAGGCCGACTTGGTCAACTACCGAAGACGTATTGAAGGTGAGCAGGAATCATCGCGACATCGAAATTTGCAACGAGTCGTGCTCAAGTTTGCTGATGTGATTGATCAGCTGGATGTTGCGCTCAGTGCCGACTCTATGAAGAATGCTGAGACAGGCTGGCTGGAAGGAATCATGGCAATTCAGAAAAATTTCGTGAATACCGTTTCTTCAGAAGGCTTTGAGCGATTCGACTGTGTGGGCGAAGAGTTTGACCCTCGTAAACACGAGGCTTTGCTTTCGAGTCCTACAGCAGACCACGCTCCAGATACCGTCGTTACAGAACTACGGCCCGGATATATGTACAACGGAGAAGTCGTTCGGCCCGCTCAGGTGCAGATTGCTGTCGCATTACCTGATGAGGATGAGGACTAGAACGATAAAAAGCATGGATATGAGTAAGGGTTACGAATTCGGGCATAAGCAATAACTCCGGGCGTCACTTTCGTGACTGAGTCGTCAGCGACAATCTACCCATCCCCTAACCCCTTCCAGAAGGAAGGGGAACAAAACGAAGCATTTATTTAGTTACTACGAATTTCGAACAACAGGTTCAACAATTTCCGGCTCAGAATCCGGAAACGAAGAAGGAAATCTAAAAGAACAATGGCAAAGGTTATTGGAATCGATCTCGGCACCACGAACTCCGCAATGGCGATCATGGAAGCCGGAGAACCACAGATCGTTGAGAACGCAGAAGGACGACGCACTACTCCATCGGTAGTTGCATTCAATTCGAAGACTGACGAGAGATTCGTTGGTGAATTGGCTCGTCGTCAGGCAATTACGAACCCTGAGAACACTGTGTACTCGGCAAAACGATTCATCGGTCGACGATTCGACGATGCTTCGGTTCAGGCTGACGTAAAGAACGTTTCATTCAAGCTCGGCGAGCTTGACGGTGGAGACGCTGGAATCGTTCTAAATGGCAAGACCATCACACCTGCCGAAGTTTCGGCAATGATTCTGCGCAAACTCAAGGCCGACGCTGAGGCAAAGTTGGGCGAACCAGTTACTCAAGCCGTAATCACTGTTCCTGCGTATTTCAACGATGGTCAGCGGGAAGCTACAAAAATCGCTGGTCAGATCGCTGGACTTGAAGTTCTGCGAATCATCAACGAGCCAACCGCAGCTTCGCTCGCGTACGGTCTCGACAAAGAGGGTGAACGAACTATTGCGGTCTACGACCTCGGTGGTGGAACCTTCGACGTTACGATTCTCCAACTCGGTGAAGGCGTGTTCGAAGTAAAGAGTACGAATGGCGACACTCACCTCGGTGGTGACGACTTCGATCTGAGCTTGGTCGACTACTTGGCGGACGAATTCAAGAAAGAGAACTTAATCGACCTTCGTAAGGATGTTTCGGCGCACCAGCGACTTCGAGTCGAATCAGAGCGTGCCAAGATTGAACTTTCGTCAGTATCTTCAACTGAAATTAACTTGCCGTTCATTTCTGCAGACTCTTCAGGTCCGAAGCACCTTCAGTCGACTTTAACCCGAGCAAAACTCGAAGAGTTAACAAGTTCGCTGATTGAACGAACATCTGCTCCGACCAAGGCGGCTCTTAAGGACGCAGGCGTTGCACCGGGTGAAATCGACGAGGTTGTTCTCGTTGGTGGAATGACACGAATGCCAGCAGTGATCGAAATGGTCACCAAGCTGTTCGGCAAAGAGCCAAACCGTTCGATTAATCCAGACGAAGTCGTTGCCCTTGGCGCAGCGATTCAGGCTGGTGTTCTTCAGGGCGACGTTAAAGATGTTCTGCTTCTTGACGTAACACCTCTTTCCGTTGGAATTGAGACACTCGGTGGTGTTCGCACAGCTCTTATTGAGCGAAACACGACTATTCCTACTTCCAAGACGGAAACGTTCACTACTGCTGCCGACAACCAGTCGAGCGTGGAGATTCATATCGTTCAGGGTGAGCGTGAGATGGCCGGCGACAACACGTCGATTGGTCGATTCAATCTTGACGGAATTCTTCCGGCTCCTCGTGGAGTTCCGCAGGTCGCAGTTACGTTCGATATCGATGCCGATGGCATATTGAAGGTGTCGGCTAAAGACAACGGCACGGGCAAGGAACAGCACATCACGATCACGGGTCGTTCAGGAATGGACGGTGCTGAGGTCGCGAGACTCGTCAAGGAAGCTGAAGAGAACGCTGAAGCCGATAAGTCAAAGCGTGAGGGTGTCGAAACCCGTAACGCCGGTGAGAGTGCTGTTTTCCAGGCTGAGAAGATTCTCAAGGACGAAGGCGACAAGGTTCCTGAAGAGATCAAGAGTGATGTCGAAGCGAAAGTAGAAGCTGTCAAAGAGACTCTGGCCGATGAGGCTGCCGAGACAACTACGATTGCTGCTGCGACTGAGGAGCTACAGACCGCACTTCAGGCTATTGGACAGGCTGTTTACGAAGCCAACCAAGCCGCTGGTGGCGAGGAAGCTACTGTTGAAGGTGGCGATCAGGCTTCAGACGATGAAAACGGCGATGCTGCCGACAGCGAGAGTGATGACGATGACGACACCGTCGAAGGTGAATTCCGAGAAGTTTAGTCGCTAGCGACATTTTCCTCAGGTTGGTCGTCGGTGACTCTGGCGGTTTGATCTGAGGAGATAACGAAAATATGAGAAAACCCGTCCGTCTGGCGGGTCTTCTCTTTTAAGTGCTTGTGTTTTTGGTAGTTGGTCAGTTGTGCGATTCGGTGTTGAGTCGAGAGTTGCGTTGTGTGGATGTTGATTGCCACGTCGCAGGGCCTCCTCGCAATGACAGGGTCGATTATTGACGGCAGTTTCTTTGTTGAATGCTGGTCGGTGAACGCTGCCGGTGTTGAGTGGATGTTGGGTGCTTGATAGAGTCCGGCGACTATGACTCAACCAACGTTTCTCGGAATAGATGTCGGAACCTCGTCGATCAAAGTCGTCGCAGTCGATCCAACCGGCAAGTTGCTAGCGGTGGCGAGCAGTCCGATGTCAGTCGATGTTCAACGTCCGGGATGGAGCGAACAGAACCCTGAGGATTGGTGGGCTGGAACATGCTCGGCGATCAGACAGGCACTTAGTGAGATCGACTCGCCTGAAGTGCTGGCGGTCGGGCTTTCTGGTCAGATGCACTCGCTCGTGTCGTTGGATACTTCATTAAACGTCGTGAGGCCAGCAATTCTGTGGAACGACGTGCGATCGAGTGCCGAAGCGGCTTATGTTCGAGAAACGGTCGGCAACGAATCGTTGCGTCGGCTCGCAGGGAATCCATCGCTTGAAGGATTCACGGTCACCAAGCTGCTGTGGATGCGAAATCACGAGCCGCAGTTATACGAAAAAATCTCACACATGCTGCTGGCGAAGGACTACGTACGGTTTCGCCTGACCGGAGAGCTTGCAACCGATCCGTCTGATGCCTCGGCAACCCTTCTGTTCGACATCGTCAACAGCCGGTGGTCGGACGAAATGTGCAGCATACTCGATATTGATCCGAGGTTGTTGCCAACTATAGTCGAGTCGGCCGAAATAGCCGCGACTGTCACAAGCTTTGCTGCGAGTAAGACTGGGCTTGCAGCTGGGGTTCCGGTTGTAGGAGGTGGCGCCGACAATGCGTGTGCCGCCGTTGGAGCTGGAGTTGTTTCTTCAGGCGAAGCACTATTTTCAGTGGGAACTTCGGGAACGGTCGTTGTTCCAATTTCTCAGCCGTCGACCGATCCCGGTATGAGGATTCACTCGATGCGGCACGCCGTTCCCGACACTTGGTATTTGATGGGCGTTGTGCTGTCGGCGGGTGCTGCGCTCGACTGGTGGAGGCGGTCATCCGGTCAGGCAAGTTTCGACGCTCTGGTATCTGAGGCAGCGGAAGTCGAAGCAGGGTCGGGTAGCGTGACTTTCTTGCCGTATCTCACTGGCGAACGAACGCCTCATGCCGATGCCAATGCCCGGGGTGTTTTCTTTGGCATGCATGGCGGTACTGAACGGGCGCATATGACTCGGGCTGTGATGGAGGGCGTTTCGTTCGCCTTGCGTGACTCGATGGAGTTGATGAACGAACTTGGTGTGAACCCCTCTGAGGCTGTGGCGGTCGGTGGCGGCGCTAGCAGTTCAATGTGGCTTCAGATGTTAAGCGATGTGGTTGATTTACCGCTGCGCACGGTGGGACCATCGGAAGGCGCGCCGCTGGGATCTGCGATGTTGGCTTCGGTTGGCTCAGGAGCGTTTGGAGGTGTCGTCGAAGCTGGGAAGGCGTGGCTGACTGGTGTTGAGTCGGTAGGGCCTCGTGATTCACTTCGCGGGGCTTACGACGATGCGTATGGTCGTTATCGAGCGTTGTATCCGGTGTTGCGGGAGATGTTTGGTGCGGTGAGCGGTGAGTAGCTGGCGCTATCGTGGTGCCGGTTGACGATAGATCCTGAAAATGAATTCAGGATGACAGGCCAGGGCAGCGATTGGTTCGGCGTCCTAAATCCCGAATTTCGGGAAGATTAGCGAACGGATTTCGTTGAGCGTTTGGGTGTTATGGGTCTGGATTTCGCTTAGGTATTGTTGCTCAGCGGGAGCTGGCGGAATGTCGGCGAACGTGGTCAGATTGCTAAGCGAAGTGAAACTCATTGGCACATCCTCTGGTAAATTGAAATTGGCCATTGATGCTAGTGCCAGCGTCCACGATCGAGCCACCGCCGAGAGATCGTAACCACCTCCACCAACTGCAACCCACTTACCGATTTCCGTAGCAAGAACCCCAAGCTTTTTCACTGCGAGATTAAAGCCCTGTGTGGTCAACGAAAGATGCGTTAACGGATCTTGGAAATGGGTATCGATTCCGAGCTGAGTGAACAATACGTCAGGTTTGAACGCACGTACCAACGGAGGGATCACCTCGTCGAACGTAGCGTGCCATTCATCGTCTTGTGTGTATGGGGCGAGCGGGACATTGACGGAGTAGCCCTTGCCATCGCCTGAGCCGATTTCTTGCACATAGCCGGTGCCGGGGAAGAGCCACTGACCCGACTCATGGATTGATATCGTCAGCACCTGGTCGGAGTCGTAGTGACCCATCTGTACGCCGTCGCCATGATGACAATCGATATCGATGTAGGCGACTCTAAGGCCTGCCGCGACCATCGCCTTCATAGCGATTACAGCATCGTTGAAAATTCCGAAACCGGCAGCGCTTCGAGGCATTGCGTGGTGGTGAACGCCGCCTGCGGGAGCGAAGGCTACATCGGCTTTTCCTGAAGTAACCAATTCGCTGGCGCTGAGAGTGGACCCGACACACAGAGCGGTCGTTTCGTAAATTCCTGGTCGCACCGGATTATCTGAAGTGCCGAGACCGAATTCGCCCATTCCGGGTGCGATCGCTCCGTTTGAGATCGCTTCAACAATCGACACATAGTCGGGGTCGTGGCTGGTTTCGATCTCTTGTTTGGTCGCTACGCGTGGTGCTGGAGATGCAACGTTTCCTAGATCCAGTAATCCGCTGGCTCGCATCAACTCGTGCATGTGTCGAAGGCGAATCGGACGGAGCGGGTGCTCGGGCGAAAGTTGGTACTGCGACAGCGCGTCGGCGTAGACCAAAGCTGTTTTCGGATGTGTCCAGTATTGGGTCACGCTGCTGAGTTCTGCTTTTCGTGTCGTGTCCGGCGGATGAGTGCTAGGTTTTGCGCTTCGGCATTCTACGACGTGATGTGAAAAGCCACAGTCCTGTGACGACAGAAAGCCCAATTATCAGGCCTGCTACAAGCCAGTCGGGGTCGTTATTTTCTTCAAAATCCCCGGGGATAAACACCTGGGGATTCTCAGGGGTAACGGTTGGAAGTGAGGATGGAGTAACGGTTGAGGTCGAATCGAGCCGTTGACCAGTTGATGCAGCCGCTGATGCTTCGTAATCGATCAATGGAACGGGCGTGTTCGGAAGCTGTTCTCCATCGATTTCTCCCGGTTCTACTGTTGCAGATGGAATGGGTAGAGGGTCGGCATTGAACAGTGCCCGCCAGTCGTTCTCGACTTCGTAGAAAGGCTTGTCATAGATCAATTCAAAGGCGTCTTCTAGCGATCTGCCTTTGTTCATTTGCTCGAGAAAATCTGCCATTGCCGCGTGACTGTATTCCTCGACCAGATACCCGACGAATGCTCCGGCTTGCGGGTAGAAGATGAACACATCGCTTCGTTGTCCGGGGATCGTTTGCATGTGGTTCAGCGAAAGAAGTTCGTCAGGGCGAACGCTTGACCTTAGCCGATCGTTAGAGCTCTCGCTGGAACCTGATTCAAGGAATCGAGAAAGTCCTTCGCCTAGCCACGAGGGAACGCCGGTAAACGATGACGATATTGCCTCATGAGAGTACAAATGTGCCAGTTCGTGGGTGAACGTCGTTGAGTTCATCTGACCTTGAACGAAAAGACGGTACTCGGGTTGAGCGAATCCTGCGAAGAGGAATTGGTCGGTTGCTGTTTGGCTAACAGGCGGGAACGACGGTGTAGCCGCCTGTATAGACGGGAATACGATTGCTTTGAAATTTGGCGGATCGGTTACACCGAGTGTCGCTTCGAGAGTTGGTATTCGATGGTCGACCGTTGCAACGAGTTCTTCGACTCGCGCACGATCGATGCCGTAGTAGATCACTGTGTAGCCGTCTCCTGTAACTCGCTCCCAATCATTGGCGGGGTCGAGGTATTCGATTGAGTCGGGAGAAATGATAGAAGAAGTTGTGCCAACAAGATCAGTCACTTCGATTTGGATATCGAATTCTGCACCGGGTGGGTAGTAAGAACCTGGACCAGTCAAAATATCGAACTCAATTAGGACTTCGCTGCCATCGGGGCTGGCTAACGAGTACTTAGGGTATGAGTACGACCAGATCGTCGAGCCGCCATGAGGACGGAATAAAGCACGGACGTTGCCGATTTCTTTTGCCGAGTAGCCAACATCGATTGTTGCTGAGATCGAAATCTTCTCGCCATAGTCGATCTCTACCGACTGGTTCGTGATCGCTAGGGCTCTTGAAGTTTCCGCGCTGGCGGTTCTCGGTGTTAGTTCTCCCGTTCCCAAAAGGGCGAGCGAAACTACGATCGCTATCACGGCGATCGCGGGTACTCGGCTTGAACTTAGAATGGGGTGAATCACGAAACAGAAATTTCCTTCGGTATAAAGATATACGTGCATTCTGTTGAACCGGTCTTAGAGTGGCTAACAATTTTGAGACGGAAGAACATTGTTTGCGGTGTTCACCGATTAAGTCCCCACTCGGTTAACCTTGTCAGCAACATTTCTACTTCGGCAACACGAGAGTTGGTTTGGTTTCGGATCGGGCAGGACTCTCCCTAGTTCAGCGAAAGCAAAAGATGCGTTACTACCAGTACCTACAAAATGGCACGAAGCACGTCGGCGTTGAAGATGACGCCGGGCAGGTGACAGATCTCACAGCCCTCAACTCGCAGATTGGATCGACCCTCGATCTGTTCAAGGTTGCTTCGATCACGAATTCAGACATCGACTCAGTAAGCCGAGGAATTTTGGAAGCCAACAAAGGAGCCGCTACGGTTTCTGCTGCTGAGCTTCTCGATGGAGCACAGCCCGGCAAGCACGGAGTGACCATGCTCCCACCAGTCGACGCACCAGAAGTATGGGCGTTTGGCGTTACGTACATGGACTCGATGCGAGAGCGACAGGCAGAGAGCGGTTCGCCGGACGTTTACGCCAAGGTTTACGACGCCGACCGACCGGAATCATTTTTCAAGGCGACTCTAGATCGATTGCAGTCACCGTTTGATGAAGTAGGCATTCGAGGCGACTCCGCTTGGAACGTTCCTGAACCAGAGCTGGCATTCGTGACTTATGGCGGCAAGATCGTTGGCTACACGTGTGGTAACGATATGAGCAGTCGAACTATCGAAGGTGAGAACCCTCTCTATCTTCCGCAGGCGAAGGTCTATGACAAGTCAGCGGCGCTTGGACCGGCGCTCGTTTCTAAAGAATCGATTGGTGACGCCCAGAAGCTAGCTGTAACCCTCGTGATTGAGCGTGACGGCAAAGAGGCGTTCCGAGGCCAGGCGAATACTGCCGATATGAAGCGCGATTGCGAGTATCTGGTGGGTTGGCTCGTGCGGCACAACTCGATTCCCGATGGCACATCGGTGATGACAGGAACGGGAACAATTCCACCTCCAGAATTCACCCTGGCAGCTGGAGATGTCGTGCATATTACGATCGACAAGATTGGGACACTTACCAACACTGTTGTCGTTGTCTGAGCGCAAGTCTCTTAACCGTTTGGGGCTGCTGGCGATTATGTCGCTGGCAGTCGCCGTAATGTTCATCGCCGGGTGTGGCGGCGACGGAATAGGTGCGTCGCCTAAGCCAACACTGGCTCCGACGAGTGAGCCGCCGTCTTTCGTTCGGAGAGCATGGCATTAAATCCGGTGTGAAATGCCGAGAGCAGGCATAAAACGTTGCGTAATCGACCTTTTCCTAGTCAGATAGCCTCGAAAATGGCGTATTACCGCCATTTCATCGTCGAATTCACAACAAACAATTCAATTTACGAATCGCCGCTAGATATTTGCGCTGGAACTTTTACCCATGTTGATGCAGCGGCGTAAACTACTGCACCAACATGTCTCGTAGGTGCGGGATTCGGAGAAGCAATTGACGATTGAGAGTCCAAGCAGAGTGTCCGAAACAACAACATCAATTGACGTGTCTTCAGTAAAGACGCTAGCGACTAACATTCGTGAGTCGGTGCAGCGAGTAATCGTTGGTAAATCTGAAACGATCGACATCGCAATTTTGGCGCTGCTATGCCGTGGTCACGTTCTTCTTGAAGACGTACCTGGTACAGGCAAGACAACGCTGGCAAAGGCTTTGGCTGCATCGCTCGATTGCCAGTTCGGTCGAATTCAATTCACACCAGATCTGGTTCCCGGCGACGTTCTGGGCGTGAACTTCTATAACGCGTCCAAGGGCGAATTCGAGTTTAGGCCTGGCCCGGTTTTCTCTCAAATACTTCTCGCCGACGAAATCAACCGAGCTACTCCTCGAACCCAGTCAGCATTGCTAGAAGCTATGCAAGAACGCCAGGCTTCTATCGACGGCGTGACGACCGCACTTCCTGATCCGTTCATGGTGATGGCGACGCTCAATCCTGTCGAAATGGAAGGCACCTTCCCGTTGCCTGAGGCGCAGTTGGATCGATTTATGGTTCGCGCTTCGCTTGGCTACCCAGATCGTGACGAAGAATCTTCTATGCTTGATCGATTCCGGGCAGGGGAAAATCCTGATGCGATCACACCGTCGGCTACTACGGCCGATCTGGTGGTGGCCCGAAATACTGTCGATGGCGTGACGGTGAACGACACGGTGCGCGACTATCTTCTCGATATCGTTGCAGCGACTCGAAATAGCACCGCCTTGCGACTTGGGGCTAGCCCTCGAGCTTCCTTGGCGTTACAACACGCTGCGCAGGGCCGAGCTGCCATGAGCGGTCGTTCGTACGTACTGCCAGACGATGTGAAAATACTCGCTGTGCCTGTATTGGCGCATCGACTTCTCGCTGAGACCACTACCCAACTTCGAGGGCAAGCTACGGCTCAGATAATCGGCGATATCCTCGAAGCGACTCCGGTTCCGATCGAGCGAGAATAATGGGCATGTACAACGTTTGGATGACGAGAGGGCTTGAAGCCCGCTATCGTCGTCCATCGCTCAAAGCCTCACGTGCGACATCGCTCAATCCGCTAGGCGAACTGTTCGTGCTGCTTCTCATCATCGTAGTAATTGTTGGCGCGGTTACGCACGAAACGTTGATAAGTGCTGTTGGCGCTCTCGCGTTCGTCATTGCGATCGCCTCTCGAGTCTGGGCTGCACTTTCGCTTGAGGAGATAACTGTCGACCGAACGGCATCAGTGAACCACGCATTTCAGGACGACGAGATCGAGATCACGTTCACGATCGAAAATCGCAAGCCGCTGCCAGTGCCGTGGTTGGAGATAAATGAGTACGTGCCGCGCGGTCTATTGATTGAAGGTCACAAGGCGGTCGAGCAGGCGTATCTGGGTGGAGCAGAGATCAGCGCATCGACCTCGCTCGGAGGATATGAGCGGGTGAAGGTGAAGCGGAAGCTCACCGCGCTGGCGAGAGGTTCTTATCGGCTTGGTAAGACTCGACTTCGAAGTGGCGATCTTTTTGGCTTGTATCCATCTGAGGCTACTCTAGAGCACACCCCTTGGTCGATATTTGTTTACCCAACGATCAAAGCCATCCCTGGTTTCTCACTGAAGGCTAGGCGTCCGATAGGTGATTCTGTATCACGTAAACGTCTTTGGGATGATCCGTCACGCCCAGCCGGAGTTCGCGAATACCGACCGGGCGATCCGATCAAAAGTATTGACTGGAAGACTACAGCTCGTCGTGGCGATATGTTCGTGAGGCAGTTCGACCCGAGCGTGTCAGAGCATGCTGTAATTTTTGCTGAAGCGGTTACTACCGACGTTCCGTGGGAAGGCTATCGTTCGGACGTGCTTGAAGGTTCGATGACGGCTGCTGCTTCGATAGCGAATCACGCTCTTGATCTTGGTTACAAGGTTGGTCTCGTAACCAATGGGGTTAGTGCGGCAAGCGGATCACACTCGGTTGTGACACCGGGAACGGGAGCTGCCCAACTTACGCTGTTGCTCGAATCACTTGCGATGGTTCACCCAATCGGAGTTCGTAGTCTCGACGAACTCGCTGGTAACAAGCGGGGAGCGATACCTGGTGGAGCAACATTGATTCACGTCGGAGGTATCTACCACCCTCGAACCATGAACTATCTGATGGGGCTTAAGCGAACTGGGCACCCAATAATCATTCTTCATACGGGTCGGGAAGAGCCGCCCGACTACCCCGATTTTGAAGTACGAGACGGCCGCTCGATGTTCCTCGATATGAAACCAGCGTCGGGGCCGACAGATTTTCAGCGTCCGGCTAAGACCGGCTCAAGCTGGGACGAAATTCCAGTAGAAGCCGTCTCGTCGAATCGAAGTGCGTATTGAAAAGTAATTACGCTGTTGTTTCGTACGGCGCGCTCGTAGTTGTTGAGAGCATTTGGTGGTTTTCGCTGATCGCTATGATCGGTGGCATGGTCGGGCTTGGTGGTTCTCCAATTCCGTGGCCATCATTGGTTGCATTGATGGGTGTTGGAGTGGTGTCGGCGTGGCTGTTCGGCGGGGCCAAGGGCGATTCGACAACGATCGCTATGTATCAAGCCGTAGTGGCTTTGATCGCCGTTTATCTGGCGCTTGCCACTGCAACCGTCACCGAATCGTGGTCGTTCAAGATCGCGTGGCCGGTCGACACATTCGGCGGCACTTACGGCGGTGAGGGCGTTGCCGATGTAGCCATCGGCGTGATTGCCGCCAGTTGGCTTTGGTATCGCTCCCGAAATATTTTGGCGAGTGGTGGGATAGCTCGGCGTCTGAGCACGGCGTTCAAAGTCGGTACTGCGTTTCTTGCGTTCGGTCTGTTGATCGAATTGACTGTGATTCGATCTGATATCGGAATCGCCCCATTGTTGTTCCCATTCTTCGGCGCTGCTTTGGTTGGTATGGCGGCATCGCGACTTCCTCAGTCGGGTGATAGGGGGCAGGCTTCGTGGCCGTTGGTTATCGGTATATCGGTTGGCGCAATACTTGGTGTTGGAGTTATCGGCGCTTTGCTAACGGGTCGATATGGAAACCTCGGCGTTCGCGGAGCTGTCAACGTTTGGGCAGGATTTGTCGATGCGTTGCTGTGGGTTCTTCGTTATCCAATCGAATGGATCATGACCGTATTGTTCAACGGGATTCTGTGGCTGCAGAGCCTGTTAAATGGTGATGAAGAACCAGTAGAGGACAGAGTTCCGGGGCCACTTTCGGATGAAATGGTGAATCCGGTGGTGGAGCGGGCCGAAAGCGCATCGGACTTTGCTATTGAGGCACTTCGATGGCCGCTTTCAATATTGCTGCTCGTGGTGCTGTTCTTCGTTCTTGTGTTCGCATACAGGCGCTACACGGCTCGCCATGAATTGGAAGATGACGGTGAGCGAGAGTCTATTCGTGGTGATGCTGACGCTCGCGCCGACATGATGAAGCTCTTATCCAATTTGATGCCCAGCTGGATGCGCGGCGGTAAGAATCGTTCGCTGTGGAAATGGCCGGAAGGTGACAAGGGGATTGCCGAGGCGTTCCTGCTGTATTTCGATACTCTCACCCACGCAATTAAACGCGGGATGATATTTGACCCGAACGTGACTCCGAACGAAAGAGTGCAAGCGCTGGCCGTATTCCTGCCGGGTGCTCCGATCGATGCTGTGACTTCCCGATTCAATGCCGCCTGCTACGGCGCTGTGCCTTCTGATCTGTCAGAGATCGCAGGGCTACGAAATAAAATCGAAGAAGCGGCAAAGAAACCTAAGCCGGGCGACGAAGATTAGTCGGTGCAAATCCGATTGGCTTGATCCGTCAGGCTGCTAGTTGTGGCTAACAGGCTCTGGAAGCGTGATCACGCGTAGCATGTTGGTTGTTCCAGATACGCCGATTGGTAAACCGGCGACAGCAACAATCGTATCGCCTTCTTTTGCGATTTTTGTTTCGATAGCGAGATTCGAAGCTTCGGCGAACATATCCTGAATGTTTGTGTGCTTTTTTACTGCGACTGGGATCACTCCCCAGCGCAGAGCAAGTTTTGCTCCGGCTCCTATATCTGGCGTAAGGGCAAAAAGAGGCGTTTCAGGACGATACGCAGCGACGCGTGCAGCCGTGCTTCCCGATGTGGTGAAAGCGATTATGGCTTTGGCGTTGATCCTGCGGGCTGTGGCTGTCGCCGCGTCGGCGATTGCATCGTCGATGGGGAGCCCGCCTTTGGAAGCAGCATCGCGTCTTCGCCCAGCCATTTTCGGATGTTCGAGATAACGCTCAGCTCGTTTTGCGATTTTCGCCATCGCCTGAACCGCCCTGTACGGGTATTTTCCTACCGACGTTTCGGCTGAAAGCATGATCGCGTCGGTTCCGTCTCGAACCGCGTTGTAGACGTCGGTAACTTCAGCTCGAGTCGGCATTGGCGCTTCGATCATCGATTCCATCATCTGCGTGGCAGTGATTACCGGCTTTCCGATTTCATTTGCCATTCGAATGATTCGTTTCTGTACGGACGGCACGCGTTCGAACGGCAGTTCGACACCAAGATCGCCACGGGCGACCATGACAGCGTCGGACTTGTCCAAAATATCTGCGAGATTGTCGACTGCCTGCTGGATTTCGATCTTGGCAACCAGCTGTGGAGTTTTGCCCGCTGCGGCGAGTTGTGTTCGAACTCGTACAACGTCGTCGCTGTCTCGAACGTATGAGAGGCCGACGAAATCGATATCGGATGATTCAACCCAGGTTAGCGCTTTTGCTGTTTCGGGCGTGAAATAGTCGACTGTGGTTGTGTTTCCGGGAGCCGTGACTGCTTTATTTGGCTTCATCACACCGCCACGAGTAACACGGCAGTGAATCTCCTCTTCATCGATCGAGTCGACACGTAGTTCAACTGATCCTTCGTCGATAAGAACTAAAGAACCCTTTTTGATGTCGTTGTGTAGACCGAGCGGCCAGACGTTCGCACGTTCGGCGTTTCCGTCACAAGGCGTTCGCTGGAGGATGAAGCTTTGGCCGGTCTTTAACGTAATTTCCGGTTCTGCCATGTCGCCGACGCGGTATTTTGGGCCGGGCAGGTCGGCGAGGATTCCGACTGCAACTCCCATTTCCTCTGCGGCTTGACGAAGAATCTTCACATAGCCGTCGTGGTCTGAAGAATTACCGTGGCTGAGGTTTAGTCGACCGACGGACATTCCCACACGAATCAGCCGTTTTATTCGAGATAACGTGCCCGTGGCGGGTCCGATCGTGCAGACAATACGAGTTCGCGCGCGGCTTTTCAAAAACGGTGGGAGCAAATAAGAACTGTCGGTAACGGCCAAGCGATTCTCCAAAAATGAGCTGATTCAATCGTAGGTGACTATAAAGTTATGTACCGAGGATACAGATTTTCAATGGCGAGTTGCTGTTTTTTAGGGCCAAAGATCGCCTATGCGAATTTGACAGCGAAACTGACAGGTCTAAAATTCAATTAACGCCCCGACACAACTTCGACCTAGTTCTTACTTCAGGATCGCTACGTGACAATCGCACAATCTCTTCTTTCTCTTCAAAGCACGGATCAATCATTAGCGATAAGGCGACGTGAATATCGCGAAGTTCAGACAGAATTAGATTCTGAAGGTGGCTTGCCAAAGCTTCGGGAGTCATGCGACAGCACCCGAGTTCGCCTACTCGAAGCAAAGGTAGATATAGCACGCCTCGAATCCGATTTGGCAGTGCTGAAGGATGAGGTCGCAGAGCTGGAGACCCGACTCTACGGTGGGGCTATCACTAACGTGCGTGAGCTTACAGCGATTGAGACAGAGCACTCCTCGGTTCGACGCAATCTAGCCCAGGTCGAAGAGGCAATCTCTCCGGCGCAAGTTGCCGCAGAGCATGCTGGACAGCAGTTCGCCGACTTAACAGCCGACCTTGAAGCCAAAGAAAAGGCATGGAAGACACGACAGGTTGAGCTTCGTTCGGAAAAGATTGAGAAGGGCACTGCATTCAACGAAATGCTGCAAATTCGTAACGACGAAGCTGCGCAGATTCCCGACGACCATCTTGCCCGATACACGCGACTATTCCGCTCGAACCGAGGCATTGCCATCGTTCGAGTAGACCGTGGTGTTTGTCAGGGTTGTGCAGTTCGACTGCCAGTCGGCGAACTAACCCGACTCCGAGCGGCTGATGGCCCAATTCCCTGCAGTTGTGGCAGGGCGCTCCTTACCGAGCATTAATTGCGGGCAGTTGGATTCCATAGTGAACCCGCTCAAATTACCAACGCGTCCCTAGGCGATTCTGACTCCGGTCAAGGATCTGGGGACGTTTTTGATTCATCGAGCCGACTTCATCCCCGCGCCGAGATCGAACTGTACTGTCAGCGAAATTCTCATCATCTGGATAATTGGTTCGAGCCAGCAGAAGACGAAGCAGCAAACGACTTAGACGCCAGACACGATCGATATCGCCGGATGCTCGCATCGTTTACCGGAGCTAACGCTCGACTGGCGCTTGTGCTTGTGCCGGATGCATCTCACATCGCCGAAGATCTTGAAACGTTGGTTTCTCGGCTCCTTGAACTAAACCGCCTCGATACCGAAGTTCGGTGTACCGATCCCGATCGTTCAGACGCACTCCAAAGTGGAGAGCAGTTGTTAGGGCTAGGCGGACGATCACCCCAGCGACAAGCACGAATTCGAGACGCCATAGTTGCGAAAGCATCTAGAGGCGAAGTGCTTGGAAGAACTCCTTATGGTTATGAATCTGGCACAGACGGTCTGATGAAGCCGGTGCCGGTAGAAGCAGAAATAATAAAAGAGATTTTCGAAACGTACGCAGGTCCGTGGCACGCTGATGACTCAAAACCCAAGGGCGGTCCCGGTCTCAGGGCAATTGCTCGATCGCTGAACGATCGTGGGCTTTTGACTCGCACCGGTCGACCGTGGTCAGCCTTGGCGGTTTCTGGGATTCTTAAAAATCGTACCTACCTCGGAACGTATAGCCGGTACGGTGTTCGAATCGCTGGAAGTCATGAACCACTGATCGAACGTGAAATATTTAATCGTGCTGAAGCTGTGACCAAAACTCGTAAGCCAGTCCGGCGTCGAGCAACCGAACCGCCGTACCTACTTGGTGGAATTGCCCGTTGCGATTTGTGCGGTCGTGGCCTGTCGGGACTCACTCGACGGAGAAGCTGGAAACGGACCAATGGTACGTCTACTTCGAAATCGTACCGGTACTACGAGTGTCCTTCACGAGACGCCCGCCGAGAGCGTACCGAGGATGTTGCACGTCACGCCTCATGGCATGCCGACGAACTCGAAACAGCGGTTCTTGCTGACATTGGTGGCTGGGGACGCCGGGTTCAGAATAAATTGAAACCGGAAGTCGGTGATTCAGTGGCAGAAAAGATCGCTGATGCCGAGCGAGAGTTCACCCGTGCCGTAAGGGCTGTGGCTTCGGCGTACGGAACATTGAACGACCTCGCTGCCCCGTTGGAGCGATTAGAACGGACACGCTCTGGCTCAGGGGCACCTTCGGTCGAACAGATCGATATCGAACAACTACTTACCGACGTGCAAAGTACCGATATCAGCGTAGCCAAGGCTGCCGTTACCGCAGTGGTCGAGCGAGTGATCGTTGGCGAAGACCAAGCTGAAGTGCTTCCACGGTTCTAGTTGGAACTTGGTGATAAGCCGGGATTCTGGGCGGATCGTACGTCTACCTGATCGTCTTAGATCGCAATCCCACAAGACTTGCTAACTTGGGGTAATCAGCTTACTATTAGTAAGTGCGATATTAATTACGTATATTTTGATAGTTCTGGTGCTGGAGATAATCATGCCCGCAGTAACGGTCGACAACATTCTTGCCTTGGATCGAGTGGCGCGTCCTGCCGACGGCAGCAAGGTCCGATCGGTGATGACTATCACGACCGCCCCTTCAGGATTCGAAGGTGAAGGCTTTCCAGTGCGACGTGGGTTCGCCGGAATCCCGCAGCAGTACCTCGACCCGTTCATCATGCTCGACCAGATGGGCGAAAATGAGTGGCGCGCTGGTGAGGCGAAGGGCACACCGTGGCATCCACATCGTGGATTTGAAACGGTCACCTACATGATCGAAGGTGAGTTCATGCATCGTGATTCCGAAGGCGGAGGCGGTGTCATAAGCGACGGTGACACGCAATGGATGACTGCCGGGGCAGGGATTCTTCACATCGAAGTTCCGACCGAGGAAATCGTCATCAGTGGTGGAACGGTTCACGGAACCCAGCTTTGGGTTAACCTGCCGCGCGATAAGAAGTGGGCCAAACCTCGATATCAAGATATTTCTCGAACGAACCTTTCGTTGCTCAGTTCGCACGATGGCGGGGCGCTTGTTCGTGTAATTGCAGGGTCGCTTGACGATCACGATGGTCCTGGCGTTACTTATTCTCCAATCACGTACGTCCATGCCACGATTAGTCCGGGGGCGCAGTTGGAACTGCCTTGGAATCCTGAGTACAACGCTTTGGCTTATGTGCTTGCAGGTAAGGGCACGGTTGGTCCGAACAAGAACGCTATTCATCTGGGGCAGGCTGCCGTTTTTGGCGAGGGCGATTCGATAGTAATGACAGCCGACGAGGAGCAGGACAGCAAGGCGCCTGATCTGGAGATTCTGATTCTTGGTGGTCAGCCGATTCGAGAGCCGGTGGCTTGGTACGGTCCGTTCGTGATGAACACGCAGGAAGAGCTTCAGCAGGCGTTCGCCGACTACCACGCTGGCAAGCTCGGCGTGATTCCGCCCGACGTGATTCCACACACGAGTGGCGGAGAAGACGCACAGGCTTAGATTGTTGGTGCGTTTCGGAGAGGTATCGTCACATTGATCTGCCCGTCAGAGTAAAGTGTCGTTCAAGCAAGCTTCGAAACTTAGATCGTGTCTGGAGCCCCGACGCTGAGTTCTGACAAAACCGATCACATCTGGTGATGGTATGTACCCC